>JAEEGH010014696.1_pt1 | contig 17139 bp, 11 predicted proteins | sample 9134181 | NCBI WGS metagenome assembly JAEEGH01 (sample SAMN16246544, study PRJNA631951) | gut metagenome | biome: gut microbiome; feature: rumen; material: DP-attached | host: Bos | place: Iran: Karaj | collected 2018-10
TGAAGTTGAAACAGATACAGAGAATAAAATCAGCTATTTAATTGATAGCTCTTTTGCCAGCGCTCCTAATGGGAAGATGACAATTTCCTACAGTACAAAACCCTCACTTGATTTTATGGAGACTTCATTTAAGAACAATAAAAGCGGTGAGAACAGTATTACATTTACCAATAACGCTTCGTTATATGATGGGGAAAAAGAAATTGTATCCTGTGATCCTGCTTCAGTTACCATAAAAAAGAATTTCGAAACATGGGTTACTAAGCTAAATACTACAATAAATGCAGACGGAATTGCTGAATGGCAAGTAACTGTAAATACTAATGGTTATTCTCTAAAAAACCTGACTCTGTATGACAAATTCAGTACAGATGCCAACACGAACATGGAACTTGTTGATGATAGTCTTAAAATTGATGGAATAAGTGCAGCTGAGGGTAAGCTCTCAAACGGCAATGATTCCTATAACTTTAGCTATTGTATTGGAGATACTTCTCCTGATAAAACCACATATGTAATTACTTATAAGACGCAAATTGCAGATTTTGATGATTTCCAAAAGGGAAATCATACTATTCCGGGTAATAAAGTTTGGTTGTCCTACGATACAGATGACGGAACAGTCGGAATGGCAGTTAAGGTTAGTGCAATTATTGAGGGTATTAATTCAAATGCCGGCATCGATAAAGAGTATAAGATTAATGGTTATGATGCTGCCAACCATCTGATTACATGGACTGTAACTGCAAACAAACATAAGCAGGTATTGGATGGTTCTCATATTATTGAGACGCCTGGCGATGGCCTTGAGATTGTTGCGATAAATAATATTACATTTACAGATTCATCAAATAAGACTGAGACAATTCCGGATATTTCACTCGAAGATCAGGATAATAAAAAAGAATATGATCTATATCTTAGTGGTGGAGATAAAAATCTTAGTGGCAGAATGGTAACTTTTGATGTTGTTACTAAGATTACTGATGATGCGTTTTGGAATAATAACAGCAAAAAATCTTTTACTAACAGTGTTGTTCTTAAAGGACTTGTAAGTGGAAGTGAGAAAGAAATTGCCAGAGATTCTGCTGCCAAAGAACTGACAAGTACAGTTATTGAGAAAAAATCAGGTCGCTATAATTACAAAGACCATACTATAGACTATACGATTAGTGTTAATCAGAACAGCATGGATATGAATAATGCAGTTATCACAGATTACCTTGGTTCTGCTGGACTTGAACTTGTAGATGGAACTATTAAGCTTGATGGTGCCACTCTTTCATCCGGAAACGCAGATGGTAACAGATACATATATAATGAAGGGGTATTGTGTGTATACCTTTCAGATATGTCTGCTGATAGCTCGGTAACATCGGCAAGGGGTGTTATTACTTTTACAGCAAAGGTAACTGATGAGAAGCTAAATTCAATTGAAAATAGTGTAAACGAAACTCTGGGGACAACTAATAAGAAATTAACTATTACTAACACTGCAAATATTTCTTTTGATGGGAATAAGTCAGGACAGAATGTTTCTTGTGATAATGCAATAAGTCATATAGTTCTTGGAAAAGACGGATCATTTGATAAGAGCACAGGCGTAGCCAGTTATGAAGTTTCATATAACAGCGCATCATTGGAAATACCTGTAGGAACTATAATTCAAGATACCCTTGGTGCAAGATTTGTACTTGATAAAAAATCTGTTAAGGTTTATGAAGCTGATGTTGATCCTATTTCAGGAAAACTTGCAGAATCGGATAAGGAAATTGATGCAGATGCAGTAAATATCAGCTTTGATAAGATTACCGATGATGGTAAGAGCCATGATGTATTGAAAGTTACTTTTGATAAAGCGATAAATGTTCCCGTTGTAATTAAATACAATGCTGCAGTTGAATACCCAGAATATAATGATGTTTCTAATTCTGTAAGTGCTTATGGAAGTACTGAGAGCACTAAGTCAGTTGCCAAAAAATCAATTTCATTATCAGGTTATTCTTCAGCTAATGGATCCAGCCTTGTAAAAATAGTTGTGACCAAAGTTGACGATGAGGATAGTGCTATTCTTTTGAAGGGCGCAACATTTGAAGTCTATGATAAAGATGATAACCTTGTAGATACTATTACTACAAATAGTAAAGGCGTTGCAAAATGTCTTAGTGGTCTTACTGATGGCGAGACATATTACCTTATTGAAACGGTGGCTCCGGAAGGCTATGTACTCTCAAGTGAGCCGCAAAACGTAACTATCAATAACAGAGTTGGAAATATAACAATTTATAATAAAAAGATTACTACAAGTATTGGTATAGAGCTTCAAGATACATTGGGAGAGCTATTAGAAGGCGGCGTTCTTGGTGTAAGAAGAGCCAGAGATAATAAAAAAATTGTTTTAACTGATGGCAAAGCAGAGGTTAACTATGATACTGAATATATAGTTAACGAAGAAAAAACACCTTATGGATATAATACGTCGGATGATGTTTCGTTCAAGGTAGAGCGTGAAAATGAAAAGGATGTTCTTTATATTAATCAGGACGGTGAATTCAAAAAGTTAGAAGACGATAAGGTTATTATACAAAACTCTAAAAAAGAGAACGTAGAAGTGGTGATCAATCTTGTGTCTGACAGTCAAAATGAGTATCTGACCGATGCAGAATTTGTGGTTTCAGTAAGTGAAGATGGTTCAGATCCTATTTACGAGTGGTCAACAACAGGAGTTGATAAAAAGTTAGAACTTACAACAGGAACATATTATCTGGTACAGACAAAAGTCCCTGAAGGCTTTATTTCATCAGCAAAATATAAGTTAGTGGTAACAGGTAAGAATCTTTCAGTGTTTAAATGGGATGAAGAAACTGATGACTTTGATATTCCTGTGGAAGATGGAAAGATTGTAGTAGTTAATGAAACAGATATTTCAGATACTACTCCTGTAACATTTGTGAATAAGGACAATGAAGGAACTCTTTTAGAAGGTTCATCACTTACAGTTTCCGAAGATACCGATGCCTCTAAAGCGCTTAAGTGCGTTGTGGCAACTAATGTTGAACCTAATGTTGAAGAAAAAGATACAGTTTTACTTAACTACCAAACTACTTATACAGTTGAACAGGATGTTACTCCAAATGGTTATGTTACATCTGACCCTGTAAAGTTTAAGATAAGTAATGACGGAAGTGTTCTCACACTTGTTGATGGAGCATATAGGGAGACAGATAATACTTCATCTGAAGTGATCATCTTAAATGATAAGATCATTGTTAATGATGATGGAACAAAAGCTCCTGTCATTGAACAACCTGATAAGGGTAGTGGCGTAAAGAATCCAATAATTTCAGGTGATAAAGCTGGAGAAGCATCTAAACCTGCTAAAGAAAACAATGAAGAGGCAAATGGTAAAAAACCTGTAAAGAATAATGAGCAGGGAAAGGAAGGAAAAGCGCCATCTATATTTGAACCTATAGATAAAGATCATCTAAAAGATTCAGAAGGTGAATCAGATAGCGAGGATCAGCATATTTCTTCATCTGAGAATAATGATACATTTGCGTTTTCTCCTTTAAAGAAAGGTTCTGATGAGAAGAATTTAGAAGATTCGGACGTTGATACCACGGATGAGGAAGCGGATAAAGCTTTGGGAGAAGTTATCAATGCGAGGAGACTTGCCAAAACCGGAGGATTTATCGGTACTTTATTTAGCTATGCATTTGGTATTGCCTTCCTTCTTGGAGGTTTGTATTTAATATTTGGTAAGAAAAATGAGAAAAAATAATTTTAGAAAACTGTCAGGGATTACCCTGGCAGTTTTTGGAGTCATACTAATATCTGCATCAGTAGCAACGAATCTTCTTCAGTATTCAAAAAAGCAGGAGATAATAGCAGCTTTTGATAATACTCCAGGGTTTGAAGATATAAAAGAAGAATTAAATATCCCGGTTCAAAGCGAGCAGGAAGATAAAGAATCAGATAATAGTAATACTTCTGACGTTTTGGCAGAATATATTTTAGAGATACCCTGTATAGATTCCTTGGAGCCTGTTGTTGAAGGCACAGATAAAAATGCATTATCTGCAGCGCTTGGTCATGAAATTGATACTGCTTTACCGGGTGAAGCAGGTAACTGTGTAATAGCAGGACACAGGAATTATACTTTTGGAAAGTTTTTTAACAGGCTTGAAGAGGTAGAAATAGGAGATATGATCTATATTGATACTCCTACAGATACTTATAGCTATAGAGTTTATGAAATAAAAACTGTAAAACCTGAGGATGTTGAAATACTTGAAAATACTGACAAGGAAATTTTAACACTTTACACTTGCACACCTATATACATTGCAACTCATAGATTGGTAGTCGTTTCTGAAAGAGTATATTGATGAATTTCAAAAAAGCTCTGGTCGTCTTTAAAAACAGATGACCAGAGCTTTTTTTGATAATAAAAATTTAATAGTTTAGGGCAGTAGAATGATGGTAAAATTAATTGATACATATACGTAATAACGATACAAAGAGGCGGCTATATGGATAACAATTCAAATGCTTCTAATTTCAAATTGACGGCAAAACTTCTTTTCAGGCTTTTACCGGTGCAGATACTTCTATGTATTATTGGGGCTATAAACGGGATAGTCACAGGTATCTTTGCATCTAACTATGTAGGTGAAGCTGCAATGGGAGCGGTAGGGCTGTACAATCCTATCAATCTATTGGTGGGATCGATCAGTTCTATGTTTTTAACCGGTTCAGTTGTAATTTGTGGCAAATATATGGGTAAGAACCAGGTTGATCAGATGCAGAATGTTTTTACATTGGATATAGTTTTATGTACGATCATATCAATTTTGATGTCTCTGATACTTATACTTATGGCTCTGCTCGATCTTACATATATCTTTTCTCCTGATGTCGGTACAAGAGTTTTATTCAACGGTTTTTTACTTGGACAGGCTTTGGGAATTTTTCCGTTATTTATAGGTAATCAACTTGCAGCATTTCTTTCACTCGAAAACAAGTCTATGCGCACTACAATCGCTAGTGTTGTTTATATCATCTCAAATCTTGCATTTAACTATTTTTTCGTTCAGGTTCTCCATATGCAGGCTCTTGGACTTGCTATTGCTTCATCACTTGGAATGTGGGTGTTTATGCTTGTTCAGGTTCAGTTCTTCTTTACACCTGCGTCTTCACTCAGGCTTAAGTTAAAGGGATTTCGTTTAAATGATGCAAAAGAAATCATTACTATCGGATTCCCTGGAGCTATAGGGAACGGATATCAGACTATTAGAGGATTTATTGTTAATGGTCTTATAATTAAATATGTGGGAAATGCAGGTATTTCTGCATTTGCAGCTGTTACTGCGATAATGGGCTTTTTCTGGGCGATTCCTGCAGCTATGAATAATGTTTCAAGAATGATGATAAGTGTAAGTATAGGCGAAGAGGATAGAACAACACTTAAGAATGTAATGAGGACCGCAATTTACAGGTTTATACCATTGCAGTGTGTTGTTACAGCCTTTATCATTATTATGGCAAAACCATTTACTCTTATATTTTTCCAAAATCAATCAGATCCTGTCTTTACAATGACTATGTGGGGATTTAGAATAATTCCTCTTTGTATGCCATTTGCAGTTTGGCTTATGCATTTTAGTTGTTATGCACTGGCATCTGAACGAAAAGTATTGGTTCATATTTATTCAGCTCTTGATGGATGGATACTTGTCAGTGCCTTTGCAGCTCTTTTAATCCCTTATTTAGGAATGAATGGAGTATATTATGCCAATGTTTTAAATGGTTTTGCATGTATGCTGGTTGTTATAATTTACGCTGTATATAAGAATATAAAAATACCTTCGAACCTGGATGAACTTATGGTAATACCGGATGATTTTGGTGTTGATGACGATCACAGGATTGAATTTGTTGTCCGCAAGATGGAGGATGTAGTAGGAACTTCAGATATTGCTCAGAAATTCTGCATAAGTAAGGGAATTGATAAACGAAGGGCCTACTTTATCAGCCTTGCATTGGAAGAAATGGCCGGAAATGTAGTAAGACATGGTTTTTCAATGGATAGTAAAGCTCATAATCTTACAGCAAGGGTTATAGTAAAAAATGAAGACGTTATTCTTTGTATCAAGGATGACTGTCAGCCCTTTGATCCTGTTGCCAGACAACGCCTTGCTGATCCTGATGATAAGACCACGAACATCGGACTAAGGATGGTCTATAGTATAGCCAAGGATTTCACTTATCAAAATGTTTTAGGTTTGAATGTTCTTACAATAAAGATTTGATTATTCTAAAGGCCACTAATTTAATTGGTGGTCTTTTATTATATTTATTGACTTGTACGATTTAAAGCGTTAAAGTATTAAAAGAACACATCAAAACTATTGCTTGGGAGGTTTCTATGATTATTAAAGTGTTGTTGCTTTTGGTGTTTTTTGCAGTGATGCTGTTTATTGGTTTTACCTGCAGAAAAAACTCGACAGATGTTAATGGATTTGTCCTCGGCGGAAGATCAGTTGGCCCATGGGTTTCTGCTTTTGCCTATGGAACCAGTTATTTTTCTGCTGTTATCTTTGTTGGCTATGCAGGGCAGTTTGGCTGGAAATATGGAATAGCTGCTACCTGGGTAGGAATTGGTAATGCTTTTATCGGATCACTTATGGCATGGACAATTCTTGGCAGAAGAACAAGGATTATGACACAGCATCTTAATTCTGCTACAATGCCGCAGTTCTTTGCTTCCAGATTTGGAGGATCATCACTGAAAATTGCTGCATCTGTGATCACATTTATTTTCCTCATCCCATATACAGCATCTTTATACAATGGCCTTTCAAGACTCTTTGGAATGGCATTTAATATCGACTACTCTGTTTGCGTTGTAGTTATGGCGGTTCTTACCGGAATATATGTAATTGCAGGTGGTTATATGGCTACAGCCATCAACGATTTTATCCAGGGAATTATCATGCTCTTTGGAATATCAGCAGTAGTTATTTCTGTCCTTAACAGTCAGGGCGGATTTCTTGCATCACTTGACGGACTTGCAAGAATTTCTGATGAGACGGTAAGTACAACTCCAGGTATTTTTGCTTCTTTCTTTGGACCAGATCCTTTAAACCTTCTAGGCGTTGTAATATTAACATCCCTTGGAACATGGGGACTTCCACAGATGGTGCAAAAATTCTATGCGATAAAGAGTGAGAGAGCAATCTCTAAGGGAACCTTGGTTTCTACCTTCTTTGCCTTCGTAGTTGCTGGCGGATGCTATTTCCTTGGCGGCTTCGGAAGACTTTTTTCAGACAGAATAGATATTGCTGCAAATGGATATGACAGCGTTGTACCTGCAATGTTATCAGGGCTTCCGGATATTCTTATAGCAGTTGTTGTAGTGCTTGTTTTATCAGCTTCTATGTCCACACTTTCATCACTTGTTCTTACAAGCAGTTCTACCCTTACTCTTGACCTTTTAAAGGGCCATGTTATCAAAAAGATGGATGAAAAGAAGCAGATTCTTATAATGAGATGCCTTATCGTCGTGTTTGTAGCAGTTTCAGTTGTTATAGCAATTATTCAGTACAAACAGAATGTGACTTTTATAGCTCAGCTTATGGGTGTTTCATGGGGAGCCCTTGCAGGAGCCTTTCTTGCACCATTTTTATATGGACTTTACTGGAAAGGAACTTCTAAAGCAGGAGTATGGTGCAGCTTTATCTTTTCAACTGTTGTAATGCTTGCAAATATGCTTGTTAGACCAAGTTTTCCAAAACTCTTACAGTCTCCTATAAATGCCGGAGCTTTTTGCATGATCGCAGGACTTGTTATAGTTCCTTTGGTTTCTGTATTTACTAAAAAGCCTGATAAAGCCTTGGTTGATAGCGCCTTTGCGTGCTACAATAAGGAAGTTATGGTTCATCAGAGCACATCACTTTCTGATGAAGAAAACATAGCTTAAAAACTATTACTGGGAGATTTTTATTTTTATGATCAGAAGAGCCAAAGAAACAGATATTCCACGCATGATCACATTACTTAATCAGGTGCTTGAGATACATGCAGCCATAAGACCTGACATTTTTGTTTCAGGCAAGACTAAATATTCAACCACGGAGTTAAAAGAAATATTATCTGATGATAATAAGCCTGTTTACGTCTACACAGATGAAAATGATGAATGTATGGGCTATTGTTTCTGCGTTCTTAGGGGAATTCCCAAGGCGGATTTTATGGCTCCTAAGAAGATTCTTTTCATAGATGATCTGTGTGTGGATGAGTCAAAGAGGGGAGAGCATATAGGAAAAAAGCTCTTTGACTATGTGAAGGAAGAGGCCAAAAGGCTTGGATGCTATGAAGTTACTTTAAATGTCTGGGAGGGTAATGACTCAGCAATTGCTTTTTATAACAGCCTTGGCATGAAGGTAAAAGAGTATCAGATGGAATTGATTTTGTGATTGTAAAAATGATAAAATAGATATGTAATTTGGTCATAGATTATTGTATAGGGCTGATTTTATGAGGCAAAGAACATATCGTATTTTAGATTGTAGTACTTTGGATAATATTTTAAATGAGATCAATTTTTCAGAGGATTATTATTATGCATCGGGCATTTTGATGCAGTTATATAATCCAAGACTGGACATAGACGAGGAATATCTTGTCAGCCGTATTAATGAAGTATGCCCAAAGGCTGTGCTCACAGGCATGACATGTGCAAGTATAGCAGAGGAGAAGTATGATCTGAAAGACTCGCCAATACAGCTTTCAGTATCTTATTTTTTCAAAACAAAGATATATCGCTACGAATATGATCTAAGTGAAGTTTCGATGTTTGTAGCCGGAAGAATAATGAATGAAAAAATAGACGGTCTTAGAGACGTAAAATGTATTCAGATATTTTACGTTTCTCCAAGTTCGTCTATTTCTGTTTTCTCTAAAGAATTCAGTCATCAGAATCTCCCTGTTTTTGGCGCTAAAGCAGGAAGAAATATTCGTGCGCTTAATACCGCACACGTTTATGGCAGTAAATGCTTTAATAATGCTATAGTATCGGTTATTTTTCAAAGTGATTCTTTGTCTCTTTATATGGATAACAATCTCGACTGGGCTGAGATTGGAAAAGAGATGGTAATAACAGGGGTTGAAGGTGACAGGATCGTAACTGAAGTAGATGGTGCTCCTGCTATTGAGGTTTATAAAAAATATTTAAAGATCACACCAAATGAGTTTTTTGTCCAGAATGTATGTGAATTTCCTTTTGTCCTAAAAAGAAATAATAACTTCGTGGCAAGGGTTCCGAGTGGTTATAACGAGGACGGAGCTATTATTTTTAATTCTGATGTATTTCAGGGCGAGCATTTTAGACTATCTTATTCATTCCCACAGCAGGTTCTGAAAAAAACAAAGGTGGGAATAAATGCACTTTCATGGCTTAAACCACAGGCCCTTTACTTTTTTGAATGTGGTAACAGGCAAAGGTTTCTTAGAGAATACTATAGCGAAGAGAGAGAAGTTTTTCATTCATTCTTTCCGGAATGCTCAAGCACTACCGGCTATTCTGAGCTCTTTGCTTTGCCGGAATGTGGTATGTGCGATTTAAACAGCGCATTGGTTATTGTTGGATTGACGGAAAACAAGTATTCAAAAGATCTTTTTGTTCATGGTAGCTGCGGATTCTTAATTGAGAAGGATGAAGATGAAAAGCGTGAAGTTCCGTTTTTTGAAAGGATTCTTACTTTCCTTGAAAGTACCTCAAAGGATCTTGATGAGCTAAATAAACAGCTTGGAAAGGTTGCCTATACAGACCAGCTCACAAAGATCTATAATAGGTGGGAGCTTGAAAGAAATATAAATGAGGCCATAACTCTTGCACAAAATGGAAGTTCATATTCATTACTTTTCTTTGATATTGATCATTTTAAACACGTCAATGACACCTATGGTCACGATGTAGGTGATGTGGTCCTTAAGAGTATCGTAAATATTGTCAAAGAATTTATTGAAGATAACCATGTATTTGGCAGATGGGGCGGAGAGGAGTTTTTATATCTTTTCCCAAATTCAGATGTTGAAAAGGCTATGGAATTTGCTGAAAGGATAAGGCAGACAATTGACGATACCTGCTTTGTTACAGTTCAGCACATTACTGTGAGCATAGGAGTGACAATGATAAGGCCTGAAGATACAATAGAAACCTTTGTAAAAAGAGCTGACGAGGCTTTATACAATGCAAAAGAAACCGGAAGAAATAAAGTAGTATTTGCAAAATGACAAAAATAACCCTCTGGCCAAATGGTCAGAGGGTTAGATTATTTAGATGTTCGCAATATCTTCCTGTGAAAGAAGTTTTAATCCTTTTCCTGTGAGTTTAGCCTCAGCAGCTTTTGTATCAGCAACTCTGAAGATCATGTAAGCGTGGTTGGAAGGGCCTCTTCCGGGAAAAGCGTACATGTACTCGATGTTAACTTCTGCATCAGCGAAAACTTCCAAAAGCTTATCAAGTCCGCCTGCCTCATCAGGAATCTCTACTGCCAGAACTGAAGTAAGACTTGCTACGAAGTCATTTTCTTTTAAGGTGTTTACAGCTTCTAAAGCGTCGTCAACGATGATGCGGGCAATTCCAAAATCCTTGGTCTCAGCAAGGGAAGTGGCACGCATATCTATTTTGTTTTTAGCCATGACGCTTGTAAGTTTTTTTAGTGTGCCCGGTTTATTTTCAAGGAAAACTGATATCTGCTTTATACTCATGATAGAATCCTCCTATATTTCTAGTATAGATTAATTTTTGAATAATTACTGCAAAAAATATAGATAAAACTTAGATTTTTCTCTTATCGATAACTCTTACAGCTTTTCCTTCGCTTCTTGCGATTGACTTTGGTGCAAGGAGAGAGATCTTTACCTTGATTCCAAGCATTGAGTACATATCTGTAGCAAGTTTTTTCTGACGTTCCTCGATTTCACCAACATTATCTGTGAACATCTCAGGTGTCATTTCTACCTGAACATCAAGGGAATCAGTGTTATTGGCTCTGTCAACAACTATCTGGTAGTTTGCAGCATATCCATTGTTCAAAAGAACTGTCTCAATCTGGCTCGGGAATACATTTACGCCTCTTACAATGAGCATGTCATCTGAGCGGCCCATTGGTTTAGCCATTTTGATGAATGTTCTTCCGCAGGAGCACTTGCCTCGTGTGAGTTTGCAGATATCTCTTGTGCGATAGCGGAGCATTGGGAAGGCTTCTTTATCTACAGCTGTAAATACCAGCTCGCCCTGTGAGCCTTCAGGAAGTACTTCTTCAGTATCAGGATCGATGATCTCTGCAATGAAGTGGTCCTCATTTATGTGCATACCATTTTGTTCACAGCATTCAAAGGCAACTCCGGGGCCGGAAAGCTCTGTAAGACCATAAATATCATAGGCCTTGATTCCTAAAGTGGATTCTATTTCCTGACGCATTTCTTCGCTCCAGGCTTCTGCACCAAAGATTCCTGCCTTAAGAGGGATGTCTTCAGGCTTGTAGCCTTCTTCTCTGAAGCGTTCTGAAATGTATGCAGCATAACTTGGTGTGCAGCAAAGGATAGTGGCTTTGAGGTCATTTATAAACATCATCTGTCTGTCGGTGTTACCGGAGCTTATTGGAACTGTAAGACAACCAACTTTATGAGAACCACCGTTAAGACCGGCACCGCCTGTAAAGAGACCAAAACCATATGCAATCTGGCAAATATCCTCATTAGTTCCACCGGCAGCCATGATAGCTCTTGCGCAGCAGTCTTCCCAAAGATCAATGTCATGCTGTGTATAGAAAGCGACAACTCTTTTTCCTGTTGTTCCTGAAGTTGAGTGGATTCTTACGCAGTCCTTCATTGGAGCACCAAGAAGGCCTGTGGGATAGGCGTCTCTAAGATCTTTTTTTGATAAAAACGGAAGCTTATGAAGGTCGTCAACTGACTTTATATCATCGGGAGTAACGCCTTTTTCCTCCATTTTTTTCCTGTAGTAAGGGACATTATCCCAAACTCTTTTTACCTGCTGTACAAGCTTTTGGCTCTGAATCTTTTTTATTTCTTCATAAGGTGCTGTTTCAATTTCTTTCTGAAAATATTGCTCCATATCTTTTTCTCCCCAAAACAATTCTTTTTATGCGAAGTTTTTGCCAAGCTCGAAGGCTTTTTTGTTCATGTCGAGGAATTTGGCAGGTACATTGGCTTCAAGGCTCTTCATCCATTCATCTTCAGGAAGATCAAAGTAGTGTGATAGTCTTCCAAGCAATACTATATTTACAGCTTTTGATGAACCGGCCTTTTCTGCAAGAGTAAGGCAGTCCAGAGCATCAACCTTTGCACCAGTAGCTTTAATCTTATCGATAATATTTTCAGGATATTCAGCTGCTCCTGTAATTACCGGCATAGGATCTATCTGCTGAGTGTTTGTGACGATCTGTCCATCTTTTTTAAGGTATGGAAGCCATCTTGCAGCCTCTAAAGCTTCAAAGGAAACAATGTAATCAGCCTGACCTTTATCGATGACAGGAGAGAAGACTTTTTCACCATATCTTACATAGGTTACAACGCTTCCTCCTCGCTGGCTCATGCCGTGTACTTCAGAAACTTTTACATCAAATCCCTGAGCCATTAAAAGATGTCCTAAAAGTTTGCTGGCAAGAAGTGAACCCTGTCCACCTACACCAACGATCATAATATTCTTAGTTTCCATTGTTTCAAGCCTCCTTTTCCGGAGCGTTAAAGGCTCCAACCGGACAGAGCTGGCTACATACGTTACAGCCTACGCACAGTGTTGTATCAATTCTGGCCTGTCCATCTTTCATGGAAATTGCAGGGCATCCAATTCTCATACAGGATTTACAGCCTACGCATTTATTCTTATCAACGCTAAGAGGAGGATTGTGTTTTACGTATTTTAACAGTGCACAAGGGCGCCTTGAGATTATTACAGAAGGAGCATCTGCGCTGAGCTCTTCCTTGAGGACTTTATCGCATTCATCAAGATTATAAGGATCAACTACGCGGACTCTTTCAAAGCCCATAGCTCTGCAAAGAGCTTCAAGATCGATCTTCCCTGCCGGGTCGCCCTTTATATTGTAGCCGGTTGTTGGATTCTGTTGGTGCCCTGTCATTCCGGTGATTGAATTGTCAACAATTATGATAGTTGAGTTTGACTGGTTATATGCAACGTTGGCAAGACCTGTCATTCCTGAATGCATAAATGTTGAATCACCGATAACAGCAACAGTTTTGTGCTCACTTTCGGCACCTCTTACTTTGTTAAAACCATGGAGTGCGCCTATTGAAGCACCCATGCAGAGAGTCATTTCAATAGCACCAAGTGGTGGAACTGCGCCCAGTGTATAGCATCCAATATCACCTAAAACAGTGCAGTTATTCTTTTTAAGAGTATAGAAAAGTCCTCTGTGTGGGCAACCTGCACACATAACAGGTGGACGATTAGGAATCTCTGCGTCAAGGGCAAAAGAGCTCTCGACATCTTTTCCGAATTTCTGAGCAATTAGATTTTGTGAAAACTCATCAACGATTGGAAGAAGGTCTTTTCCTGTGATTTCAATTCCAAGAGCCTTTACATGATTCTCGATGATTGGATCAAGTTCTTCTACAACAAAGAGCTTTTCAACCTTTGAAGCAAAGTCCCTGATAAGCTTTTCAGGAATAGGATTGGTCATACCAAGCTTTAGAACGCTTACAGAGTCGCCAAAAACCTCTTTTACATACTGATAAGAAGTTGAACAGGTAATGATACCAATCTTTGTATCACCCATTTCAACTCTGTTAAGAGGACTCTCTTCAGCATAAGAAATAAGGTCCTTTGTTCTCTGCTCGACGATAGGATGACGCTTTTTGGCATTGCCTGGCATCATTACATATTTTGCGATATTTTTTTCGTATGGCTTATCGGGAACAGTTCTTTCGCCTGTACTTACGAGAGACTGAGAGTGTGCAACTCTTGTGCACATTTTCAACAGAACAGGAGTGTCAAATTTTTCAGAAATTTCATAGGCAAGCTTTGTATATTCGAGAGCTTCACCTGAATCAGACGGCTCGATCATAGGAACTTTGGCAGCGATAGCGTGGTGTCTTGAATCCTGCTCGTTCTGTGATGAATGCATTCCTGCGTCATCAGCAACTACGATCACGAGACCTGCATTAACTCCTGTATAGGACATTGTGTAAAGTGGATCTGCAGCCACATTAAGACCAACGTGTTTCTGAGCGCAGAAAGCTCTTTTTCCTGCAAGTGATGCGCCAAAAGCAGATTCCATAGCCACCTTTTCGTTAGGGGCCCATTCACAGTAAATATCATCATATTTGGCTGCTTCTTCAGTTACCTCTGTACTTGGAGTACCAGGATAACTTGAAATGAAGCATACTCCGGCTTCGTATAATCCCCGGGCAACAGCCTTGTTGCCAAGCATGAGCTGTTTGCCATTGTCTTTGCTCATTTATAATCCTCCTACCTTCTTGATAATTACGCACAATTATATAAAACAGACATTGTTTTGATTTAAAGTGATAAAGTGCATATACACTAGGATAATAAAAATAAAATATAAAATCAAGAATTAAATATGCTTTAAATTACTAAATAATAGGGCATTGCCTGTATTGACCTTTTTATTAAATGTCTTTATAATAAACTTTAGCGCTTTAAAGCGTACAAGAAGGGGATTACAATATGCCGATTACAGATTTACTAGAAAGAAACAGCAAACTTTATGGGGAAGAGGTTGCTCTTGTAGAGATAAATCCTGAGATAAAGGAAGAGCAGAGAGTAACATGGAAGGAATATGAACTTATTCAGCCCACAAGCACTTCCTATTACAGAAGACAGATCACATGGTCTGTATTTGATGAAAAAGCTAACAGAGTAGCCAATATGCTCATGGAAAGGGGCATCAAAAAAGGACAGAAGTGCGCTATATTGCTTATGAACTGTCTCGAATGGCTGCCTATTTATTTTGGAATATTAAAATGCGGAGCTGTAGCTGTTCCGCTTAATTTCAGATTTACTTCTGAAGAAATTGATTATTGCCTTAAGGCTTCTGATTCTGATGTCCTTTTCTACGGACCTGAGTTCATCGGAAGAATCGAGGATATTGCTGAAAAATTAAAAAAAGAAATGCTTCTTTACTATGTTGGAGATCAGTGTCCATCCTATGCTGAGGACTATTACAAGCAGGTTTCCAACTCATCTTCAACAGCACCAAGAGTCCTGATTGAAGATAAGGATGATGCAGCGATCTATTTTTCATCAGGAACTACCGGATTTCCTAAGGCTATTTTGCATATCCACACTGCACTTATGCAGTCTGCAAAAATGGAAGCAATCCATCACGAGACAACACATGAGGACAATTTCCTCTGCATTCCGCCTCTCTATCATACAGGAGCAAAAATGCACTGGTTTGGTTCACTATATACAGGAAGCAGAGCAGTCCTTTTGAAGGGAAATTCACCGGAAGCAGTATTCAGAGCAGTATCTGAAGAACACTGCACAATTGTATGGCTCCTTGTGCCGTGGGCGCAGGATATTCTTGCTGCACTCGATAGTGGAAAGCTCAAGATGGAAGATTACAAATTAAGTCAGTGGCGTCTGATGCACATAGGTGCTCAGCCGATTCCGCCAAGCCTTGTCCGCCATTGGCTTGAGTATTTTCCGCATCATAAGTATGACACCAACTATGGCCTTTCGGAATCAACAGGCCCTGGCTGCGTTCATCTTGGAATGGAAAATGTACATAAGGTAGGCGCCATAGGTGTTCCCGGTTATGGCTGGAAGACCAAAATAGTAGATGAAGAAGGAAATCCTGTTAAGCAGGGCGAGATCGGAGAGCTTTGTGTCAAAGGCCCCGGCGTTATGGTCTGCTATTATAAGAATCCTGAAGCAACTGCTGAAATCCTTAAAAATGGATGGCTCTTTACAGGTGATATGGCCCGTCAGGACGAGGACGGCTTTATATTCCTTGTGGATCGTAAAAAGGACGTTATCATTTCAGGTGGTGAGAATCTGTACCCTGTTCAGATTGAGAACTTCCTTATGAAAAATGACAAGATACACGATGCCGCTGTCATAGGCCTTCCTGATCAGCGTCTCGGTGAAATCGCAGCTGCAATAATCCAGGTAAAAGAGGGAATGACTCTCACAGAGGATGATGTAGATGCTTTCTGCGTTGACCTTCCAAGATATAAAAGGCCAAGAAAGATCATATTTGATAAAGTTATCAGAAATGCCACAGGCAAGATTGACAAGCCAAAGCTCAGACAAAAGTACTGCGGCGACCATCTTGTAGAAAAACAAAATCAGGGATGAATATTACATAAATGAGACAGAGGGACGGTTCCAATGACTTGTTTTTATAAGTCATTAGAACCGTCCCTCTGTCTTCCCTCTGCCTTCAAACTCACTTACACTTATACAAAGTGAGAATTTTTTATTTTTTATCGGCAATCATCGCAAGAGTAAAAGAGATATCATTAAGAGTCTGAGTCATATTCTGTATCATTAGCTCAATTCTTTTAGAATCTGACACTTCTTCTTTTTTGAAGCGTTCCTTCATCTCTTTGATTCTCTGATCCTGCAATGCTTTTACTTCTGATACTCTGCTCATCACTACCTCCTTGATAATATGATTGATATTAAGTAAATATCTTTACAATCAATTATAAAGGTTTTTTTGATGAAAAAACTGATTTTAAGTATAATTTAATATCTTTTTAACTATTTAAATATCGATTATCTGTGATCCAAGGATGGATGCAAGACGAAGATATCCGCAGTATCCATTTGAATCAAGAAGACTGTTGACATCGTATCCCGCAGGGATTACAACACGCATTTTCTTTCCTGCATAAGTGAAGAGTACTTCAACATCAATTGTAGGGTTAGCTGCAAGTGCTTCTATCATCTTCTTATCAAAAACGCTTGTAGTATTTGACTCAATTCTGAGAGTTGTTCCTGCCGGAGTGGATTTGAAACTCTCAATTACAGCAGTCTTGTAGGCTTCGCTTGTTATACCGTTTCTAAAATCAAATTTAATAGCCTTTGAAGGTGTTACACCACCTTCGATTACTGGT
>JAEEGH010014698.1_pt1 | contig 17137 bp, 15 predicted proteins | sample 9134181 | NCBI WGS metagenome assembly JAEEGH01 (sample SAMN16246544, study PRJNA631951) | gut metagenome | biome: gut microbiome; feature: rumen; material: DP-attached | host: Bos | place: Iran: Karaj | collected 2018-10
CAAGGTCCCACAATTGCTGGAAATAGTCAGAAGCATAATACATACGGTCGCCCCAGTCGAAGCCCAACCAGTGGATGTCCTCCTTGATGGCATCTACATACTCGGTGTCTTCGCGCGAAGGGTTGGTGTCGTCGAATCGCAGGTTGCACTGGCCACCATACTTGGCAGCAGCACCGAAGTCCATGCAGATAGCCTTGGCATGGCCGATGTGCAGGTAGCCGTTAGGTTCAGGTGGAAAACGGGTGTGCACCATCTTGGTGGGCGATGCCGCTACCTTACCGGCGGCGATGTCTTCCTCAATAAATTCCTCAACAAAGTTTGAGCTTTTTTTCTCGATTACGTTAGCTTCTGAAGTTTCCATAATTCATCGATGTGTTATACGTTCTATGCTATTAAAGAGCTTTTTTCTATACTTTTGCCGTTCGGGCAGAGAATTCTTCTTTTTGTCACCCTTCGGTGAAGGTATTGAATGCCTTCGGTGAGGGTACGGAATGCGTATTGGAGAAATACTCTCCGTTTCGGCCGATGGCCAGGAAAATCCTCTTCGGTGACAATGGCCTCTCTGTGGTCCGAACGAGCGGTTTATTTCTTCTTTTTCTTCTTCTTGGTCACTACCAGGGTGGCAGGGTCGTATTGGTTGTTGGTGCTGAGCTCCTTTTTGTCCAACAGTTTGATCTGCATGATCTCCTGCTCGAAATCCTCGCCGGCATAGTAAGCCAGGTCCTGAAGGATCTTCTTGTCGTCCTCCGAGGCCTCCTTGTAGGTGTCGTGGAAGTTGCGCTTCATCTGGTTGGCAATCAACTCGAAGAGTTCGATGCGCTTCTCCTGATCCTCGATGGTCTGGGCATACTTGATCAACCCTTCCATGCGCTTGCCGTACATACGGATGCGGATAGGCGACTGGGTGTTGGGCAGCGGGGCGGGCTTGGACGACAACTCCTCCTGCTGCATCACTTCGCACGGATAGTCGATGTCCAATTCCTGGTTGGCAATGACCGACAGATGGTCCCACAAGATGTTCTTGCGGCCAGAGACGGCAGCCAAATCGGGGTACAGGTCACCCATGATTTCCACTATGGCACGGGCACAGGCATTGCGCTTCTCGCGGTCGGGGATGGTCTTGCAATAGTTGACCAACGACTGCACGTTGCGTCCGTACTCAGGTAACTTGATGATAGGGAGTTGCGTGTTGTATTCTTGCATTGTGTTGAGAGTTGTGGGTTATTGCAATTGGTTCTTGGGCAGCGTGGCGACAAATTCCTTGAGGTAGAAGGGGACGAAATAGGCGGTATCGTCGAATTTGCCTTGGTTGAATCGCTTGATAGCCAATGCCATCATGTCGCTCGCCATGACGCGGACGTTGGGAATGAAGTGGGCATTGGGGTGCTTGATGACCTCCTGACACTTGTCGGCTCCGTCGCCGAAGAAGTAGATAGGATGCTCTTCCAGTTCCTTTTCGAGGAAATGCTCGTCAATCACTTTCGCCTTGATAGGACGAACCTCGTTGAGGGCGTTGTCGTAGAGCGCCGTATAGACCTCCATGCGTCGGGCATCAATCATTGGGCAGTAGTAACCGCCTTCGGGCATGCCCTCCTCCAGGATGGGGCAGAACATGACGTGACAACAGAGTGCCTCCAACGTGGGGATGCCGATGAGGGGGATGTTGAGTCCGAAAGCAACACCCTTGGCCTCACTCACGCCGATGCGGAGACCGGTGTAACTGCCAGGGCCGGCGCTGACGGCAACGGCATCGGGCATCATGTCGTTCTGGCGGGCATACTGGATGGTGTCTTCGACAAATTGACCCAGCACGGAGGCGTGATTGGGGCCCTCCAGCGTCTCGCGTTTGAATTCTATGTTAAAATCGTGACACAAGGCTACGCTGCATGCTTTAGCCGAGGTCTCTATGAGCAAAATATTCATAATCTTGTTGTGCGCATGCGTAAAAATAAAATGCGTGCAAAGATACTGCTTTTCTATAAATATTCCAAAAAAATGTGTTCCTTTTTGTTTAATTGCGTTTGAAATTTGAAAAAAAAGCAACTCCACGGTACAACTTAAATAAAATATACTTATCTTTGCAACACATTTTAATTCACCGACTTCAGAAATGATACAATCAATGACAGGTTACGGCAAGGCAACTGCCGTCATCCAGAATAAGAAAGTAACTGTTGAAATCCGCTCGCTCAATTCCAAGCAATTGGACCTTGGAATGAAGGTGGCACAGCAATATAGAGAAAGAGAAATGGAGTTCCGCTCGATGGTTCAGAAGTCCCTGCAGCGAGGCAAGGTGGACTTTACGTTGAACGTCGAGGAACAGAACACGTCGGAGGCTCCAACCATCAATGTCAATGTCGTTAAATCTTATTACCAACAGGTAGAATCTTTGCGTAAGGAACTGGGTATGGTGCAGGTTGACCAACAGGCAACCGGTGCCGCTATCCTGTTGCAGACCTTGCTCCGTATGCCCGACTCGGTCAGCGTGTCGGAGGAGGAAGTCGGCGAGGAGGAGATGGAAGCCGTCACCCGCGTCGTAGCGCAAGCAATCGACAATTTCGTCGCTTTCCGCACGCAGGAGGGTGAGTCGCTCTACAAGGTCTTCGCGGACAAGATTGCCAACATCCGCGCCTTGCTGGAGAGCATCGAACCCTACGAGAAGGAGCGCACCGAAAAGATTCGTCAAGACATCATCAGCCGACTGGAGCAACTTCCTGTCGATTATGACAAGAACCGCCTGGAGCAGGAGATGATCTACTATATTGAAAAACTCGATGTGAATGAGGAGAAGCATCGTCTGGACAACCACCTCAAGTACTTCATGGAGACGATGGATGCTCCGATGGATGCAGGTGGTACGGGCAAGAAGTTAGGCTTCATTGCTCAGGAGATGGGTCGCGAGATCAATACTCTGGGTAGCAAGTCGAACCAAGCCGAGATGCAGCGCATCGTCGTCAAGATGAAGGATGAACTGGAGCAAATCAAGGAGCAGGTGCTCAATGTGCTGTAAAAGAGAGCGTTTCTAGATTATCTAGATTCACTAGTTTGTCTAGCCCCTCTGGCCCTTTTATTTTTTTTCGCCTATGTCAAAAAAACTAATCATATTCAGCGCTCCTTCGGGTAGCGGCAAATCTACCCTGGTGCAATACTTGATGCAACAGAACCCAAATCTGGCTTTCAGCATTTCCTGTACAAGCCGTCAACCTCGTGGAACGGAGAAGAATGGCGTGGAGTATTATTTCCTTACTCCCGAGGAGTTCCGCCGACGCATTGACAATGATGAGTTTCTGGAGTATGAGGAGGTTTATACCGACAAGTTCTACGGTACCCTCAAGAGCGAAGTGGAGCGTATGAGTGATGCCGGTAAAGTGGTCCTGTTTGACGTTGATGTCAAGGGCGGGGTCAATATCAAGAAATACTATGGCGAACGTGCTCTCAGCATTTTTGTTATGCCGCCCTCTATCGAGGAGTTGTCTCGACGTCTGCATGGGCGTGGTACCGACTCCGAAGAGGTGATTCAAGTGCGATTGGATAAGGCTGCCTACGAGATGACGTTTGCCCCTCAGTTCGATAAGGTTGTTGTCAACGACGATTTGGACGTGGCCAAGGCCGAGGTGCTGAAGCTCGTGACCGACTTCCTGAAGGATTGATACAGAGTGAGTTTCGCAAATGGCAACTCTTGACAAAGAATGTCATTTTGAATGAAGTGGAGAATCTCTATGTCTAAAAATGCGCATCGGAGTATATTCCGGGAGTTTCAATCCCGTTCATAAAGGACATGTCGCTTTGGCCGATTATCTGGTTCAACAATCCCTCGTCGATGAGGTTTGGTTGATCCGTACGCCATTGAATCCCCTCAAGGCAGGTGCCGAATTGATGGGTAATGAGGAACGTCGTGCGATGCTCGAACTGGCCATCGAGGGTCATCGGGGGCTCCGCGTGAGTGACGTCGAGGATGACCTGCCCTTGCCCAATTATACCATCTGCACGTTGCGTCGGTTGCAGGAATTGCATCCCGACAAGGAGTTTTTCCTCGTGATTGGTGCCGACAATTGGCAGATTTTCAACCAGTGGAAGGATTGGCAAGTCATTTTGCGTGACTTTCATGTAATAGTGTATCCACGTCCGGGATATCCATTGCCCGAAGAGGGTATCAAGTATTCGACCGTTCAATGGGTGGATGCACCAATGTTTAATATTTCATCGACGGAAATCCGTCAGAGGCTCAAGTTGGGGCAGAGTTTGTCCGACTGGGTCGATATAAAGGTAGAAAAATTTCTTCACCATGTTATTGCAAAAGATTGAAAAAGAAGAATTTAATCAACTGCCGATAGTTACTCACACGGGCAACATCGTGGTGGCAACCACGGAGGCGGAAGCCGAGATGGCTATCCAGGCTATCCGCGATGCCCATTGCGTCGTGGGGTTCGATACCGAAACCCGCCCCGCCTTTGTCAAGGGTGTGACCTATAAGGTATGCTTGGTGCAATTGTCTGCTGGCAAGACGGGATACTTGTTCCGCCTCAACCTGATAGGTGGTATTCCTGCATGCTTGAAGGCGTTGCTCGAAGACCCTGCCATCATCAAGGTGGGTCTCTCTACCACCGACGACTTCCGCAACCTCGGTAAGTGGGAGGAGGACATCCATCCGCACGGTTTCATCGAGTTGCAACATCTGGTGAAGGGGTACGGCATCGAGGAGATGAGTCTCTCGAAGATTTATGCCCTCCTTTTCCAAAAGCGTATTTCCAAGCGCCAGCGCCTCACCAACTGGGAGGCTCCTCACTTGACGGACAAGCAGTTGGCTTATGCCGCCTTCGATGCCGTCGCCTGTGTCGATATCTATACCGAACTGACCCGAATGGGGCAGAGGATAATCAATCAGTGACCCCCTCCCATCCTCCCCGGGGGGGAGGAGTCTATTTCGGAACGTATCTTATTTTTGCAATCTCCTTCTTTTGTTGATTGTGTACAATGCCTATGGGGAACTCGTGTTTCCGTCCATTGTTTGTAACTTGCAATCTCCTCCCCACGGGGAGGTCGGGAGGGGGTCAAAATATTTATAAATATGAAAGAATTAGAACAACGTATTGCCGCCGAAGGACAGTTCCTTCCTGGTGGTATTCTCAAGGTCGATAGTTTCCTGAACCATCAGGTGGATCCTCAACTGATGAATCGTGTGGGTCAGGAGATTGCCGCCCTGTTCCGTAATGCCGAACCGCGCATCACGAAAGTGCTGACCGTGGAGTCGAGTGGTATCGCTCCTGCCTTGTCGGCCGCCTTGGCAATGGGTGTGCCGATGGTCTTTGCCAAGAAGGCGAAGCCCAACACTGTGGGCGCTTGCTACAGCACTTCGGTGCACTCGGCCACCAAGGGCAAGAACTTTGACATGCTGGTGAGCAAGGAGTTGCTCGATGCCAGCGACGTCATCCTCCTGGTGGACGATTTCCTCGCCAATGGCAATGCCACGTTGGGCGTGCTCGAAATCTGCAAGCAGGCGGGTGCGCAGGTAGCTGGTGCCGTTTATCTGGTCGAGAAGGAGTTTATGGAGGGTCGCAAACGTGTCCATGAGCAATATCCCGACTTGCGCATGGAGAGTCTCGCCATCGTTCAGAGTAACGAAATCACGCCCGAGGACGAGCGTTTCATGCAGTTGGCTATCGATGCCTCGGTCGAGAATGTCCGCAATGGCGGAGGTCCTTTCGGCGCTGTCATTGTCAAGAATGGAGAACTGGTGGCTACAGGCGTGAACCGCGTGACTGCCAACAACGATCCGACCGCCCACGCCGAAGTTTCGGCCATCCGCAACGCCTGCCAGAAGTTGGGTACTTTCAAGTTGGACGGCTGCGTCATCTACACTTCGTGTGAGCCTTGTCCGATGTGCCTCAGTGCCATCTATTGGAGTGGTATTCAGAAGATTTACTACGGCAACACAGCTGTCGATGCCAAGGATATCAACTTCAGCGATCAGTTCATCTACGACGAGATTGACCGCACTGCCGATGTCCGTTCTATCCCCTCTATCTGCATGATGCGTCACGAGGCGCAAGCTGCCTTCCGTGAGTGGCGTCTCAAGGTCGATAAGGTGGAATATTAAATTGTTTCGAAAGCAGTTTCCTTCAAGTCTTCCCGTTGAGTTTCTCAATCTTAGTTTGAAGCATAAGGGACTTTTGGAAACAGATTCATTTATGGGGATTTCTATAAATTTTCAAAAGAGTTTCCATAGATTATCTCCAAATATTTAACCTATAAACGGGGAATTTATAGAAATCCCCTTATATTTATTGTAACTTTCAAATTCTCCCCCTCGGGGGAGTTAGAGAGGGGTTTTATGTTAGATAAAATTAGTACCACCTCGTTGGTGTGTGAACCCTTTCATGCCGACTTCACCGGACGACTCACTTTGAGTATGTTGGGCAACCACTTGCTCAACTGTACAGAGCAACATGCCACGGCGCGAGGTTTCGGTATGTCCAACTTCAACGACGAGTCCTACACCTGGGTTCTGTCGCGTCTCGCTATCGAGTTCGATGCTCTGCCTCAACGCTATGAGACGTTCGAGATTGATACATGGGTCGAGAAAGTCTATCGTCTGTTCACCGACCGTAACTATGCCATCCGCAACGCCGAAGGTAAGACCATTGGTTATGGTCGAAGCACCTGGGCGCTGATTGGTATCCAGAGTCGAAAACCGGTTGACCTTACCTCGCTCCACAATGGTCTTTTGCTCGACTATACTTGTCCCGAACAACCCTGCCCCATCGATAAACCCGAGCGCATCAAGGTGACCGCCGAACAACCCGAGTGCAGCATCGTGGCCAAGTATAGCGACATCGACATCAACGGTCATGTCAACAGCATCCGTTATATCTCGCATGTGTTGGATCTCTTCTCCTTGGATTTCTATCGCGAGCATCCTTTGCGCCGCTTCGAGATTGCCTACGTCACCGAGAGTTATTGTGGAGATGTGCTCGATTTCTTTGTCGATCACGCCGACCCGACACACTGCCAGGTCGAGGTGCGCCAACGGAAAGACGCAACAGTCGTGTGTCGATGCAAATTAGTGTTCCAATAAGGGGAATTTTTCCGTTTTGCCGATTAGACAATTCTGTCATTTTCGATAGATTTTTATAATAGTATCTCAAAATTATAGCAATTTTCTATCAAAAACGATAAAAACAGGTGAAAAAATGTGTAATTTTACATGTTTTTTCACTTTTTTTATACAAACTCTTGGAGAAGAAAAAAAATAGCCTTATCTTTGCGCAACTTTTGATTATGCCAACTCGTTGGAGAGTTTGCTTTCGTAGCGAGTTGAGGCAGTTCGGAGGCTCAGAATAGGCAACCTTACTGTCAGTGATCAAATTAGTTTATTCACATGGGTTATTTAGAAATAGGGTGTCAACAGTTGTGAAATTGCTGACACTCCACTTTTTTAAACCGATGCTCATTTGGATTACGTTTGACGCCCATTTTGATTTGCGTAGATACTCCTTCGGATTCTAATGGATACTCTTTCTGAATTTAATTGCCCCTCTTCTTGATTTAGATTGATGCTCAATCACCTCCTCGTTTACCAATCTCCAGCCGACCTCCTTACGCCCCCTTTTTGTCGCAATCCTTTTCCTTTGTCCCTCTTGTCATCCTATTATGAGGGTATTATGTCCCTTTAAGGAAACTCCTACGACGTTCTTCACTTCCAACGGACCTCCTCATGTCGTTCCGCTTTCTTTCTCCCTTCTTGCTACCTTTAAAAGGGAGCAAAAAGGGAGAAGGTCGATATTTGGACAGCCCGAGGAAACGGGGTGCAAAGTGGGGTGGAGAGTATTCGCCAGGGATAGCTTCAAACTCCGAACCCTTTTATTCGTCATAGTGGGAAAATGGAAACAGTAGGATGGTCCACCTTCAAAAAAAGGTTGAATTATGGAAATACAAAGCTATTATTGTGCAATAAATAGCATTTTTTTAGTGGAAAATGATTATTATTTCAGTAGAATGATTATCTTTGGAGCTGAATTCCGTCGGGATGGTTGGGCAAAAGTAAATACCATCAAGAAGATTAATGATTAATTTCGGAAATCGCAATGGGACATGAATACAGAAAATCAAATCATCATATACCAAGCAGAGGATGGACAGACGCAGATTGATGTCCGTCTGGAAAATGAAACTGTGTGGTTGACGCAGCAGCAAATTGCAGAGTTGTTTGGTACAAAACGTCCTGCAATAACCAAGCATTTGAAGAACATCTATGACTCGGAAGAGTTAGAAGAAAATAGCACATGTTCCATTTTGGAACACATGGGTAATGAAGGAAAACAAACTTATAGTACAAAGTATTATAATCTCGATGCGATTCTTTCAGTAGGTTATCGTGTAAACAGCAAGAACGCCACTCGTTTTCGTCGATGGGCCAATAGTATCTTGAAAGACTATCTCATCAAGGGCTATGCCGTCAATGAGCGAATCCGTCATGAGCAAATTGGAGAACTGCGTCAATTAGTCGGTATGCTGGGGCGTACCATCCAGCGCCAACCCTTGTTGTCGAATGATGAGACTAATGCCCTCTTTAAGGTGGTGACGGACTATACCTATGCTCTCGAAACTCTTGATAACTATGACTATGAGCGTCTTACTATCAATAAGACTACGAAAGACGAACCATTTCATGCCACCTATGAGAATGCCATGGAGGCCATTGATGGCTTGCGCGAGAAGTTTGGTGGTTCTGTCCTCTTTGGCAACGAGAAGGATGACTCTTTCAAGAGCAGTATTGGACAGATTTACCAGACTTTTGACGGCATAGAACTCTATCCAAGTGTGGAGGAGAAGGCCGCCATGTTGCTCTATCTCGTCACCAAGAACCACTCTTTCAGCGACGGCAACAAACGAATTGCCGCCACTCTGTTCCTCTGGTTCCTCAATGGCAATCGGGTTCTCTATCATCCGGATGGCAGCAAGCGCATAGCTGATAGCACTTTGGTTGCCCTTACTCTGATGATTGCCGAGAGCCGACCAGACGAGATGGATGTCATGGTAAAAGTCGTTGTCAATCTGATAAACAAAAACAATGATGAGAAATATTTGTAAAACAATTAAATAATAAATATGGATAAAACAGTTATTATCCAGAGCACATTGGCAACTATTTCAAGGAGGGAGAACTGGAAGAAGAGGATGTGTGTCGGAATTTCCGACACACTACTTATCAAGGTGAAATAGAAGGACTTTCTTTTGCAAATAAAACTTTTACAAAATGTAATTCAATAGATCATATACCTGATTTGCGTAAAAGAGGTTGAATGCAAAAATAAGAGCGAATTGTTGTTGGTCTGCTTATTTTTTGTTAGTGTCGCGAGGTCGCCAATTTGTTTGTTCTTTGTTGTGCAAAATAGTGTATATATTTATGACATTTTGCCAATTAGAACGCGCAAAATGCGAATACTCGCTGTTTTTTCTTGATTTTTTGCGATTTATTTGGATTATCTGTAAATAGTGCATATATTTGCGGCATACTAAAGCTAATAGACTGAAAGGAATTACTTTACTATTAACTAAATAATAGCGGATTAACCATAAAAAACGTGCCCATTATGAAAAAATTCAACCACTATTTGGTTGCCATCCTGTTTGCGGTGATGTGCAGCCCAGTCTTCGCTTACGATTTTGAGTCGGCAGGCATTTATTACAGGATTACGTCCGTGCCCAACAGAACGGTCGAAGTGACTTACCAACAAACCGAGTTTGATCCGAATTTCCCGTCACGCAGTTATGCAGGTGTTGTCAATGTCCCGGCAACCGTCGATTTTCAAGGAGTTACGTTCCATGTAGTTGGTATTGGCGATAATGCCTTCTACCATTGTGACGGACTCTCGAAGATTACCCTTCCTGCAGGCTTGCAATATATTGGCATCGAGGCCTTTATCGAGTGTACGGGTCTGACCGATGTCGAAATCCCGAATACAGTTACGAACATTAGCGACCGAGCCTTTGCTTCCTGCCATTCCTTCAAGAACCTTGTGATTCCTCCGTCCGTGAATACCATTGGCGACATGGCATTCACCAGCGACGGCGTGGAGAGCATCACTATCCAGGATGCTCCCGATGGCATCAATGCTGGCGGATATTGGGGACGATCATTTGCCTTCCCGAATGTTGTGCAAGCCTACATCGGTCGCAACTGTGGCGGTTGGCAGGCCCCAAGTTCCCTCATTGACGGATGGTATGGAAATGCCAAGTTGCAGCGCGTGGAATTTGGTCCGAACGTTACTGAAATTCCTTATTGCATACTCTATGGCGATGCGTGGAACCTGACCGAACTGATTTTGAGTCCCAATACCAAGCGGATCTGTTGGGGCGCGTTGGCAGGTTGTTATGCCTTGAAGCGCTTGGAGTTGCCCGACTCTGTGGAGGTGATTGAAGACGATGCCTTGGACGGCGGTTGGAACGAAAAGGATATGGCACTCACCGACTTGGTTATCGGTTCGAAAATCAAGTCGATTGGTAATCATGCCTTCTGGGGTTGTCGCAATCTGCAAACCGTCACCGTGCGCCGCCCTGATCCGATTGCCATCCCCGAAGAGACTTTCCATGCCCAGACCTATATGAATGCCTCACTCTATGTGCCCGAGGGTTCGATGGAAAGTGTGGAGGTCAAGGAATTGAAAGAAATTTATATTCGTACAGATGAAGAGTGGAGGGATGCCGATAGTGCCGCCTGGAAGAGTTTGTTCGGGGAAATTTGGACCATGCAAGGCTATCCGGAGGACTATTATTCGGATACGGTTTATATGTACAATATTTATACCAAGGAGGGCTATGCCCATACCGCTTATTGGACCAGTTTCCTGCGCCTGCAGGAGGGTCAACCTACTGCCGTTACCCGCTGGCCGGTGACCGTCATTGCCGATGGCAACGGTTCCGTCAAGGCTTTCGGAAAGGACTTGCGCAATACCCAATGCTCGGAGAATGTGGAGGAGGGAACCAACGTGAATGTTCTCGTCGATCCCGATTATGGCTACTATGTGAGCGCAATGACGTTGAATGGCACGGATGTGTTGGCCAACCTCACGGGTTCGACCTATACCATCGCCAATGTCCATTCCCGTGATACGCTGCGAGTTTCCTTCAAGGCCATCGAGGCTAGTCTCGTAATCCGCACTTCGGAGATGGGCGAATTGGAACAGACCGTGCAGTACGGTTCCACCTTCCAGTTCAAGGTCGTCCCGCAGGAGGGCTATGTCGTTCATAGTGTGGTCTTTAACGATGTCGATATGACGACCGATGCGTTGGCCAATGGCAGCATCGTCACGCCAGCCATCACGGGCAAGGCTGTTCTCTCCGTCACGTTCGAGGCCGATCCTTCGGGCATCGAGGATATGCACGCTCCGCAGTTGCGCATATTGCCTACGAGCCAGGGTGTCAAGGTGTTAGGCCTGACGCGGGGCGGCACCATTGCCGTGCATGGTGCCGACGGAACTCTCGTCACTCAAGTGCAGGTGAAGTCCGAAACCGAGCAGATTGCTCTGCCGGCGGGACAGGTCTATGTTGTCTCTGCCGAGGGCCGTTCGGTCAAGGTGAGACTGTAAGATAAAGTGGATGCCGATGGCGATGGCCGTCGGCATCTTTTTTTTTGAGATAATTGAGCCAAACTATTGCAAGATAAGGAAATAATGTGTATCTTTGCCCCCGAAATAAATAGTGAAGTTATGGCCATAGTGACTGGAATATTGGGCTAAGCCAACTGCGGCCAGACTTTGGAGACGATTGGATTATAGGAAATGAGCACAAAAACTAAAATAATACCACATATTTAAAACTGACTTATGAAAAAATTGACAATTTGGGCTGCTGTGACGACACTTGTTTTGACGGGTTGTGGCAGCGAAGAGATTACAGAACAACATGATTTGTTGGGAGAAAACGGTCGCAAGGCCATCACCTTTTCTACCTATTTGCCTGGTCATACCCGAGGGTACAATGCTGCGCAGGCGTCGTTGAATAGTTTTTCAGAGGAGTTGGAAACAGGCTTCCTCATGACTGCTGTGATGGGAGACTCTGTCATCATCGACGGTGCACGTTACTACTCGGATGCGGAGGGAGAATGTTTTACGGCCGATGGCAGTGCCTATACCTGGCCGGACGAGGAGTCCGCGTTGAGTTTCATGGCCTATTATCCACCCTCGGCGGACATGTGCCGACTGGATGTGCCTACCAAGGTGTTGACCTTTACCCCTGATGGCGAGACCGACATCATGGCAGCCAATACCACTATCAATGCCAGCAAGGACGAAGGCAATGTTGCGTTGACGTTCAACCACCTCTTGGCTCATGTGAAGATGAATGTGGCATGCTCCGACGATGTGGCCGATGCCAGTTTCGTGCTTAAGGGCCTCTCGTTGGAGGCACCGGAGACGGCTGTTTATAATTACGAAAGTGGGGCAATATTCCTTGGCTCGGAGGCAACCAAGACCTATTCCTTTATTACCAGCGACAAGGAACAAACAGCCCTTACAACCAGCGGCGATATCATTGGTTCGGTCATGGTGCCAACCCGTGAAGGGGTGACACATCACCTTGCGGTGAATTATTCTGTAACCATTGGTAATACCTCCAAGGAATATACGAAAGAGACATATGTTGAACTGAAGGCCGGTTTTGTGAACCAACTCAACATCACCGTGAAGAGTGATAAGCCGATTTTAATCTCTGCATCAGTCAATCTTTGGTTAAATGGAGATACGTTGGAAATCACTTTGCCCAATGACGGAATGACCGACCTTAGTGGTCAGGATGCCAACGGCCGTCGTTATATCGACCTCGGCTTGCCAAGCCGTACACTTTGGGCTGCTTGGAACATCGGTGCCGACAGTCAAGAGAAAGCAGGAGGCTTCTATGCCTGGGGTGAGACCACTACGAAGGATGGTCAATATATTGATAAGACCTATACATGGATTTGTGATTCCGAGGATGATCCATATAGAAGGGGTAGCGGAAAGGATGAACTTGACTTGGCGGATGACGCTGCCTACTTCAATTGGGGCGAGGGTTGGTGTATGCCAAGTTTGGATCAATTTCTGGAGCTTATTAATGAAGAATTTACAACGTGGGCCTACGAAACATTGGGAGATATGCCAGGCGTGAGGTTTACGAGCAAAAAGTTCCCAGAGAATTCCATTTTCCTTCCAGCAGCAGGTGGTAACTCTGGCGATGTTGTTCCTGTCGGCAATGGTGAATACTGGACTCGAAGTCGTTATGAAGGTTCAAGTAGTGAAGGTTATAGTTACAGATTCAGCGTGTCAGACACGGACCCAAGAGCAGGAGGCATGGATAATTCTGTTTTGCGTTCCTTCGGCTTATCTGTTCGTGCGGTCCGTTACTAATGGCGGATGCTAATTTATTGAAAGAAATCAACCTTAAAGATGATTTGACTTATGAAAAGTTTATCTATTTGGGCTTTCGCGGCAGCTGTCCTGTTGACGGGTTGTGCCAACGAAGAGATTACCGAACAACATGATATACAGGGAGAAAACGGACGTAAGGCCATCACCGTTTCGACCTATTTGCCGGGGCATACCCGTGGCTACAATGCTACGCAGGCCGATATCAATAGCTTAACACAGGAGTTGGAGGAGGGCTTCCTCATGACGGCTGTGACGGATGATTCTATCATCATCGACGGTGCACGTTACTTCGTTAATGTTGATACGGTGCCGAATATATGTTTTACAGACGATGGCAGTACTTATACTTGGCCGGACGAGGAGTCGGCGTTGAAGTTCATGGCTCACTATCCACCTTCGGCGGAGATATGCCAACTGGATGTGAAGGACAGGATTCTGACTGCTTCGCCCGACGGCGAGACCGACGTCATGGTGGCTGACACCGCATTCACAGCCAACTCCGACGAGGGGCATGTCCAGTTGACGTTCAAGCACCTTTTGGCTCATGTGGTGTTCAATGTGAACAATAGCGAGAAGGTGCAGGGTGCAAAGTTTACCCTCCAGCAAATCTCGTTTGAGGCTCCCAAGACGTTGGAATATACTTTTGGAAAAGGTACCACGAAGGTGAGTGAGGAATGGAATCCTTACGACTTGGTAGATGGTTCAGAGGGCGTCGGACTTTCTTCTGAGTTTTCCACGATAGGTTCTGTCATGGTGCCTACGGCGGATGACGTGAAGCATACGATTGAGGTGGAATATACTGTCGTCATCAATAATGACGTGGAGCATCCCAGAACCTACAAGAAGTCGGTTGAGGTTGAGTTGAAGGCCGGTTTCGTGAACGTGCTCAACATCACTTTGGCGAGTGACAAGTTGATTATGGTCAAGAGTGTGACGGACCAATGGAACCCCGAAGTGCAGCCTCAGGAAATCACTTTTGAAGAAATGAGGGATTTGAGCGGCGAAGATGGGGCAGGACGTTCCTTTATTGACCTCGGTTTGCCAAGCAGAACGCTTTGGGCGGCTTGGAACGTGGGTGCTATGGATTCGGGAAATAATGGAGCCTGGTTTGCTTGGGGTGAAACTGAAGATAAGTATGATTTCGTGGAAAATTATACTTATCGATGGACTCCGAATGGCGACGATGATCCTTACGGTGCAGGTCAAGGTAAAGAGGTGCTGGATTTAGATGATGATGCCGCTTACGCCAATTGGGAGAGGGAGTGGTGTATGCCAGATTCGGCTCAATTTAAGGAACTCTTTGACGAAAGATATACAACGTGGGAGTACGATATGGTGGGTTGGAAACGTGGCATAAGAATCACGAGTAAAACGTTCCCGGAGAATTCCATTTTCCTCCCGTGTTCCGGAGTCAATGGAAACGTAGCTGCAGAGACTTACGAGGGTCATTATTGGACTCGAAATGTCGATGAATCTGGAACCACGGCTGTTAGCTTGGCCTTCAGTATTGATATTGAAAATGAATCTATAGAATCTATGGGTATTACATCAGACCAGGAGCGTACCACATATCTCTCTGTCCGTGCGGTGCGTTACAGCGAATGATTCCTGCCGCATAAAATGCACTTTAACCCCACAGCTGAAAGGATCGGCTGTGGGGTTTTGTGTGTTTCGTTGTGATGCAAAAAGTCGGTGCGGAAGTAGCTGAAATAGGTGCGAATAGTCAATTCTATGTCATAGCGAGTTAGCAAATTATTGTGGAATGCAACGTGGAACGAACTTTTTTATTTGAAAAATAGGTGAGATACAAATAAATTTAGTATATTTGCGCAATTATAGTAAGGGGCTTGTGCCTCCATTTGAATAGACAAAATCAATAATTCGTTATATGTCAGAACAAGTAGAAAGTAAGATGTATGCCAACCGTCAGGAGGTCATCGACCGCCTTGCCGAGATTGTCAGCCAAACAACCGAAGAGGTAAAACTTGAGGTGAATTACTTGAAGTCGGTGTACTATAAGTTGCGCCAACAGGAAATTGATGCCCAATTGAAGGAAATCCTGGAGGGCGATGGTGATGCTGCCGACTATGAGTCGAAGCCAGATGAGCTGGAACCACGTCTCAAGGAGTTGCTCGCCGTCCAGAAGGAGGCACGTGCCGCTATGGTCGAAGCCCGCAACCAGGAGATGGCTGCCAACCTGCAGAAGAAGCAGGAGATCTTGCAGCAGATGGTTGCCATTGCCCAGAATGCCGACAGTGTAGGTCAGAACTACAATGCCTTCGTGGAACTCCAGAAGCAGTTCAAGGAGGTGGGAAATGTTGACCCGAAGGAACTTAATGCCCTGTGGAGCCAGTATAACATGTTGAACGAGCAGTTCTATGATGCCTTGAAAATCAATAAGGAACTGCGCGACCTGGACTTCAAGAAGAACCTGGAGCGCAAGACCGAGCTTTGTGAAGAGGCCGAGAAGTTGGGCGATGCCGGCGACGTGCTGACCGCTTTCCGCCGTTTGCAGGAACTGCATGAGGAGTGGAAGGGCTTGGGTCCTGTTGCTCCTGAACTGCGCGAAGAGATCTGGGCTCGTTTCAAGGCTGCATCTACGGTCATCAACAAGCGCCATCAGGACCACTTCGAGGAAATCAAGGCCAAGGAATCGGCCAACGAGACCGCCAAGGTGGCTCTGTGTGAGCAGATGGAGGCTATCGACCTTACTGCCATCAAGACGATGAAGGAGTGGGACGAGAAGACAACGGCTGTCTTGGGCCTTCAGGAGGAGTGGCGTAAGATTGGTTTTGCCAACAAGAAGGTGAATACCCAGCTCTTCGAGCGTTTCCGCGCTGCCTGTGATGCTTTCTTCAAGGCTAAGACGGCTTTCTACCATGACCTGCATGAAGAGCAGAGTGACAACCTCGCCAAGAAGATTGCCCTGTGCGAGAAGGCCGAGTCGTTGAAGGATAGCACCGAATGGCGCAGCACCTCGGATACATTGATCAAGTTGCAGAAGGAGTGGAAGGCCATTGGCCCTGTCTCGCACAAGCAGAGCAATGTAGTGTGGGAGCGTTTCCGTGCTGCCTGTGACGCTTTCTTCGATGCCAAGGAGAAAGCCGTGGGCGGTGAGAAGGCCGAGGAGATGGCCAACATGGAGAAGAAGCAGGCTGTCATCCAGAAGTTGAACGACTTGAAGAGTGCCGACAATGCCGAACCTCAGCAGGTGCGTGACCTGATGGCGGAGTGGGGCGAAATCGGACATGTGCCTTTCAAGGAGAAGGATAAGTTGTACAATGCCTATAAGGAATTGGTCGATTACTTCTTTGAGCACCTCGACATGAAGGGTCAGAAGGCGCGTATCAACAACTTCCGCGAGAAGGTCAAGGCGGCTGCCAGCGAGGGCAAACCTGTGGCTCAGACCGAGCGCCAGAAGTTGCAGCGTCAGTTGGAGCGCCTGCAGAACGACCTCAAGACCTACGAGAACAACCTCGGCTTCCTCAATGCAAAGTCGAAGGGCGGCAATGGTATGTTGGCCCTGATGGAGCGCAAGAAGCAGGATCTCAAGGCCGAAATTGAGGAATTGGTTGCCAAGATCAATATCTTGGACGAATAATAAATTGACGAGGAGACAGAAGAAAAATGTCTCCTTGTTGTTGAATGTAAACACTTAAAAAGATACAATACAAATGGAGTTAGCAACTCAATATAATCCCGCAGAAGTAGAAGATAAATGGTACCAGTATTGG
>JAEEGH010014702.1_pt1 | contig 17135 bp, 6 predicted proteins | sample 9134181 | NCBI WGS metagenome assembly JAEEGH01 (sample SAMN16246544, study PRJNA631951) | gut metagenome | biome: gut microbiome; feature: rumen; material: DP-attached | host: Bos | place: Iran: Karaj | collected 2018-10
TCGACGACACGGCCGTCGCGGGAACCTCGACTTTCAGGTAAGTCAAACTCACGGAAGCGGTGCCAAAAGCGGGAGAGAGGTCGATCCACTGCTGGCGGCCGGTCTGGGCCGTCAGGGTAGGAAGCCCTTCGATGTGCATCATCAGACGCCAGGCATCGATGGCGCCGGTACCCATCTGGTGATAGTACGGAGCCATGCCCAGGTTGGCATGCCCGTTCAGGGGTTTCTCTCCCGTAGGTACGCTTCCGATCCGCTGGTCGATATCGGTAACCGAAGCCAGGATCATGCGCTTGAACTCGTCGCGGGAGAACGTCCTTTTCAGCTGCTTCGCGTAGGAAAGAGCCAGGGCTACGACGCCGCTCACGTGCGGGCAGGCCATCGAAGTACCCTGCATATAGCCGTAATCCTCCTTGTAAAGTTCCTTGGGGAGCGTGGACAACACCATCGACTTTTCACCTACGCCATGATAATACTCACCGCCGGGTGCGGAAATGTTGCATCCGGGTCCGTAGTTGGTGAAATACGTGGGCAGGAAATCAGGGCCGAAAGCGGACACGCTGATTATATCGTAGAACGCGCCGGGATAATGGGCATAGTTGTGATTCTCATTGCCGGCCGCGAAAATAGCGATATTCCCGTCCAGGACGGGGTTGTTCTTGCTCTTCTCAAAATAATGGATGGCATCGATTTCCGCCGAGCCAGCCGCCCTTTTATAGGCATCGTCAGACTGAAATGCGGTGGTATAGCCAAAAGAGCAGGAAATGATGGACGCGCCCATGTCCGCAGCATATTTGATCGCATTGGACACCGTCTTGGCGCTTCCGCCGGAGTTGCCTGAGAAAATCTGGCAGCTCATGATCTTGCAGCCATCCTGGGCACCGGAACCTCCGGCAACACCGGAGACCCCCTTGTTGTTGTTGTTGACGGCGGCAATCGTGCCGGCACAGTGCGTTCCGTGACCGGAATCGCCCCGCCACTGGCCGCGTTCGTCATAATAGCCGACATTCCAGGAAATCGGGCCGTTGGTGCAGAAATTATAACCGTAAACGTCGTCCACGTAACCATTTTTATCGTCGTCGACACCATTCCCGGGAATTTCGCCCTTATTCACCCACATGTTATCGGCCAGGTCCGGATGGTCGTACTTCACGCCCTCGTCCACGACCGCCACGACGATGTCGGGGTCACCGCAAATCAAGTTGCTCCAGACATCATTCACGTTGATGTCGGCTCCCCGCGCGACATAGAGCGAGAAAGCCTTGTTACCCTGGTTGTAATAATGCCACTGGTTGGGCAGCATCGGGTCGTTGAATTTACCGGAAGCCGTCGCTCTGGTCGCGGGTTCCGATGCCGGTTCCGAAGCCGGATAGACCTTACAGTCAGAGGCTTTGGTAGCAAGGACATTGTACTCGACAACGGCCACTTGCGCCAGTTCTGCCGCCCGGTAAACCGCCTCGTCTAACTCGGTATCTTCTTTCAGGTTCACCACGAACCAGCGGTCCAGACCAAACTGCCGCTCCAGATCTTCCTTTCCGGGGAAAGAGTTGAAAAGAGGCTCCACGGACAGGACACCCTCGAACTGCAACTCTTTCAGTTCCGCTTCGGAAGGCCGGGTTGCGAATTTGACCAGGAAAGAGGACAGGTCCCACTCGTCGCCCAGGTTCACCACTTTGGTCCGGGCGGAACCGGGGACGTCCACCACGGACGGCAACGGCTCCTGCCGGCAGGAAACCACGACGGCAAGAAAAGCGGCCGTCACAAAGAATAATCGGTGATTCCTCATCACAAATCTTTTATTGACAAGAGGCCCGGCGCGACAAAGCGCCGGGTCTCATGGTCAGGTTAAATACAGTCGTCGCTATTTAATAGCGGTGACAGGCTGATTACGGCCGGATTCCTTCTCCTTCCTGTCGTAGGAAACCGTCACCTTGGCCGCGCGGGCCTGAGGGTCACGCTCGTACTTCATCGGCTCGACAGTCGGAAGCTGGGCCATCCAGCCCTTGAAGGTGTAATCCTTCTCAGGAAGGGTGCTGGAAACGTTCGCAGGGGCGACAGAAGCCTGGCTTGCGCCGGCATTGAGAACCACCTTGAAGGCGCCGTTCATGTTGGCATAGTACCTGATATTTCCATCGAAACCGCAAAGCATACCCTTGGTCGGGAAGGTGATGACACCATCCTTCAGGGAGCCTTCAGAGAAGTGCTTGCCGTTGTAGACGGAAGTAACCCACATCCAGCCATCAGAAGAAATATTCAATCCATACTCCTGAGACTCGATGAACACCTTTTCAGGATCGGTAGCGTCAATGATCAGCTCCGTATTCTTCCAGTAGGTTCCTTCATATTCAGCCAGAACCTCCTCAGGAGCGCCGAATATCTGGGCAACCAAAGGAAGCTGATAGCCCGTGATCATATACAGTCCAGGAGTGGAAGCCTCTTCATAGACATCGCAGCTGACGGTATACGGCGGGAGCGGAGCATCTTCTTCATCGAAGAGCGTCATCACGTCATCGGTAAGCTGGCCCTTGCCCAAGCTGTTCCATACATAAGGAAGTTTAGCGGTGGTGTAAGTCGCATACGCGAATTTATCCAGGTTGCCGTTGGTCGCCCAAACCAGAACGATCAGTTCCGTCTTGGCCGGCGCGGGATTCACGACGTTATACAGGCCTCCGAGGCCATTGATCTCTGCCAGAGCGTTCGCAGAAACAGCATAGTCGCCCTTCTCGTCAACCTTGACAGCCTCGAAATAAGCATCCGGATTGGCGTAAACCTTGGAAGCATCGAAGATACCGACATGGACGTCGGTCAGGTCGGAACCATAGATGCCGTACGCGAACGAGTCGTAGTTGTGCAGGCCGACATAGCGTTCCGGAGTATCCTCTGTGAACACATTGATATCCACGGCATATTCCTCGGAATCCTCGGCAGAAACATAACGGAACGTGTCGTTCGCATCGGTCTGGGGATTACCCTTTTCATCAAACGCGACAGCGACAATCGTATAGTTGCCCGTCTTCTCAAGTTCGACGCCCAAGGTGGCATACTTCACACCTTCTTCCTCGTCCAACTCGAAATCAGAGAAGGTCGTGACACCTTCCTCGGTGCCCTTGGAAATGGCCTCCACCTTGTTGGCGAGCTGAGCGGAGTTCAATTCACCCTCATAGACAGCGTACTGGATATTGGCCACATCCACACCCGCTTCCACATAAACAGGCGTGACACCTTCGTCGGAATAGTCGGCATCCAGGCTCAGGGAGTAGTCCACGCGGGTGAAACCGTCGGCAAGACCGATGATATCATACGCATCCTGCGTCCAACCACCCAGACCAAGCATGTAGTAGGTCTTGATATAGATGTGGAATCCACCGTTGTTGTCGTAGTAGCTGAGCGGATAGCTGTCGTTATACTTCTTGGCAAAGTCAAGCCAGCTCATGCCAGAAAGGGCATCCTGAGGATTGACAACAGTCCAGTAGTAATAGTAGTCAAAACCCTGGACAACATTGTCGGGATAGTTGGAGTTGACATAGTAGTTGAAGACCGGAACTTCAACGAACGGATATCCGTCGCCGTTTTTGTCGTTGGTGTACCAGATGAAGGAGATTTCACCGTCACCACCCACGTCCTCGGCGGTTCCAAAGAAGCCGGGGGCCTCGTAGTGCTCACCCTTGTATTCATGGTCAAAAGTCTCCGTGAAGCAAGTACGGATTCCATTCACCTCATAGAACTTGATGTATGCCCATGCGGTCTCACCCCAGTGCTTCTGCGTGAAGGTAAACACCGCCTTCTCTTTGGTCACGGGATTCAGGAAATACTGCATATCCACGCACAGGACGGAAAAGTCCAAGGCGATGGCTCCGGAATTGTAAATCGAAGCGTAGTTGTTGTCTTCAATAACGAAGCTGGCCTTATACTCCACGCCTTCCTCGGCCTTGTCGAAACGGACCGTGAACGTCGTCTCATCCTGGCCGTCGGCAAAATTAGCATCCGTCGCAGTGAAAACACCATCTTCAGAGAACACCTTCGTCATCGGAACGGTGATGGCGCCCTTGGTATTGGTACGCTTCAGCGTAATGTCTATGCTCTTGTCCTGGGTAGGATTATACACGTGGCTGCCGCTGGCGTCCTGGGTCGGGAAATAGACCCCGTAGCAGTTGTCAGCTTCCTTGGGACCGGCCTCATAGGGTTCCTCCTTGGGCTGGCAGGAAAGCATGGTGAGGGCGGCTACGGTCGCTGCAAACAAGATATTGATATACTTTTTCATATGTGTTTCTGTTTTGGTTTAGTCAGTAACACCGTCACGCAGGGTAGGATTCTGGTCCATCTTGGGAAGGTCGCCACCGGTATTGTCCACCACGCTGAAGTTGGTGTTCAATTCACCGTTGTTGAAACGCATGTTCAACCAACCGTCATCGGCGGCGATATTATAACGGAAAGCAGGAGAGACATTGGTGCTCTCGGCGGTTCCGAGGAAGCGAACCATCGGTTTGTTCAGGCGCTTGGTATCGTGGATACCGAAACCTTCACCCCAGAGCTCGACACGGCGCTGGAACCAGACTTCGTCGGCGAAGCTACGGCCACCGGCGGAAGCGGAATACTGCGGATCACGATAGGTCTTCACGAAGTCCTCAAGGATCTGGCGACCCTTCGCCTCGTTGCCACTCTTGGCATAGGCCTCGGCCTGAATCAGGATCATTTCCTCCACGCGCATGAGCGGCATGTCTTCTGCGTTGTCGGTCGTACCGATCGGCGTGCAACCAAACTTCACGTTGGTGTAAGGCTGGAAAGCCATCTTGTCGTCGTACTCAAAGTCGGCGATGGCCTGTCCGGAAGCGGAACCGGCGTCACCGGCATCCCAGGTAAGACCGTCGAGAAGCGGAGAATAGAGATCGGCGTCCACCCACCAACCCTTGCGGACATCCGTCTGGGGGATCTTGTCGTACAGGATCTTGTTGATGCAGGTATAGGTAGCGGTACCGGCGGCGTAAGCCCAGGCGGAGAAGGAGCGGAGCCAGGAAGACGTCGTGGCATAACGGGAGGCTTTCGCCTCGTCCTTCGTCATGTCGTAACCCCAGATCCAGTTATGCTCGCTGATATCCTGGAAAGACGGCTTGCTCACCTCTGCGATAGAAGCGGGTTCATAACCGGCAGCAGCCTTTTCAGCGTCAGCGGCTGCTTCAGCGTACTTACCCATGGTCAGGTTGGCACGGGCGCGGAGACCATATACAACATTCTTGTCAATGTACTTCTTGGTCGGGCGGTCATAGCCTTCCAGTAATTCCACGGCGGAATTGAGGTCATCTATGACAATCTTGTAAATCTCTTCCATCGAAGCACGGGGATTGTGGGTCGGGTCCTCGATATCCGGGGAACTGATCGGCACGGCGGGATCCTGCTCGTGACCCACATAGCGGAACTGGAAGTCTGCAGAGAGCAGCATGTAAGCATAGGCGCGGAGGGCCTTGGCCTGGCCCATCATATACAGGCTGGACTCATCGGTAACATCCTCGGAGAAGCCGGCCAGGAAGTCATTCACGTTGGCAATGATCATGTACGGAGTACGATAACGGATCATCGGGTTACGGTAAGAGGCGGTGCGGGAAGAATACTCACCGCAGACCGAGAACCAGTTGTAGTTGTTATCCGATGCCGTAGCGTCTGCACTTTCCAGGTCGTTGCAGAAAAGCATCATCAGCACGCCGAAATCATCCGGAGTACCATATCCGAGGTAGTTGGGGTTTCCAAGCGGCCGGAAAAGGCCGGTGAAAGAGGCAGTGGCGCGGGAAGGAACGGCAGCGATGGTTTCCTGCTTCTGGCTGGCCAGCATGGTGCCGCTCTGGGGTTTGATTTCATTCATGTCGGTGCAAGCCGCCAGAACGATTCCCGCAAATAAAACCGGAGTAAATCTAAAAAGTTTCATATTCACGAACGGTTTACATTAGAAGGTGATGGTGACACCGGCAGTGACATTCCGCATGGCGGAATAGTAACCGCTGTTCAGACCGGTACCGGATGTCATGGAACCAAGGCCCATGGAGAAACGCGGGTCAATACCCTTGCGGGCGGTAAGGACCGCCAGGTTGTCTCCGGCCACGTAGATACGGAAGTTGCTCAGGCCAATCTTCTTGACCCAGGCGGAAGGAAGCGTGTAACCGAGCGTTACGTTGTTGACACTGAGGTAGGATGCGCTGATGAGGAAGCGGTCGAGCGCGGACTGCGCCACCTGCACATCGCCGTCATTGCGGGGAACGTCGGTATTCTTGTTCTCAGGCGTCCAAGCCTTGAGGATATCCTTGTGCCAGGCGCTACCGGTCTGGTCCTGGGTCCACATGAGGGACTGGTAGGTACCATCGTAGTATTTACCGCCGAGCTGGAAGGAGAACTGGGCGCTCAGGTCGAAGCCATAGGCATTCAGGCTGGTGCCGAAACCGCCGAACAGGTCGGGAAGGACGGTACCGAGGTCATACTGGCTGGCCTGGGAGAACTTCTTGACCACCTTGGTTTCGAGCAGGTCGTCGTCGATCTGCTTCTGGGTAGGACGGGACACATAGGAGCCGTCTTCCTTCAGGAATTCACCGTAGAACTGGGCCTCACCGGTTTCCGGATCGACACCGGCATACTTGTACATGTAGGCCTCGTAGATGGAACCACCCACCTTGATGATGCGGTTACCACTGCGGATACCATCTTCGGAGACACTCTCATCCAGTTCAAGCACCTTGTTGATATAGTGGCTCAGGTTCAGGTTCCAGGTCCAGTTGATATTGCGGCGACGGAGGAAGGCGCCGTCCAGGGAGACCTCGATACCGCGGTTCAGGATGGAACCCACGTTCACCGGAATCGTTCCGACCGGGTTACCGGCACTCTGCGGAACGTTCTTGTTGTACAGGAGGTCTTCGGTCTTGCGGGAGAACCACTCAACGGAACCGTTCAGGTAGTTATTGAAGGTTTCGAAGTCAACACCGATATTGAAAGACTTGGAGGTTTCCCAGGTCAGGTTCTCATTACCGACATAGGTCTTCTTGTCGCTGTAGCCGTCGGTTTCATTCCAAGAAGTGGAATACTGGTCGGAGTACGGATAGTAGCCGCCGATGTTATCGTTACCCTGGACACCGTAGCTCACTTTCAGTTTGAGCATGTCCACGAAGGGAACATTGAACCAGGATTCCTTGCTCATCAACCATGCAGCACCGGCGGAACCGAAGTTACCCCAACGGTGACCTTCCGCAAAGCGGGAGGAAGAGTCGCGACGGTAGGAAGCGGAAGCGAAGATACGTCCGTCGTAGTCATACTGCAAACGGCTCAGGAAGCCCTGGGTAGCATAGCGGTTGGTGGAGGAGCTCGCGCTCACCATGGAACCGGTACCCTTCGCATTGCTAAGTTCACCCACGAACGGGTTGAACAAATGATAGTTGCTGCCGCTCAGGCCCTGGGACATCAAGGAATAATTCTCATAACCGGCGAGCACGTCGATGTTGTTGACACCGGCAAACTCGAGTTTGTATTCAGCAAGATACTGCTGGTTCACCGTCCACATACGGCTGTGGCTCACATACACGTAACCGTCCGTGCTGGCGGAACCGGCAAACTGGCTGGAGAGGGAGCTGTAGCGGGTGTTGTCGGAGGTAAAGCCGACATTGGCGGTAAGAGCCAGACCCGGAAGCGGAGTAAGGATGGTTCCGAACTTGCCGGTCAGCACGTCAGCATACTGATAAGTATTGTCATACTCGTTGTCACGGATGGCATTACCCACGATGGAAGGACGTTTCTGGTTGGTGTTGTTGGAATCGTAAATCTGACGGCCGCCTTCCTTATAGAGGTAAGGATTGCCCTGCTCGTCCACTTTACGCACATACAACGGATAGATAGGGCCGATGCTGTTGGCAATGTAGAACAGGTTGCCGGAGGAACCGTAGGAGTCGCTCCAGTCTGCCTGCTGGGAATACGTGTGGGAGAAGTTCATCGAGGTGATGAACCGCATCCAGGACTTAGCCTGATATTCCGCATTGATACGGCCGGTATAACGCTTGTAGTCGGAGTTGTTCACGATACCCGTGTTCTGCAGGTAACCGACGGAAGCGTAGTAGTTGAAGCGGTTGGCACCACCGGAAGCGGAAACGTTGTATTCCTGACGATAAGCATTGTGGAAAGCTTCCTTGTACCAATCGTCCGGGATATAATAGTATTCGCCATCAGAGTATCCGAGCTTTGCATTCGGATTCAACTTGAAGTTGGTACCGATCAGGTTCTGGCCTTCCGGAACGGTATAGACCAAGTAACCCAGACCGCCGTTCTGCTCGTCAAGCAGGTACTTGTTCGCATAAGCATAGCTCTCGGCAACGGTATGGCCGGCATACTTATACTGGTTGTACAGACGCTGGAAGAAGGTCTCGTAGTACAGTCCGGGATCGGTGATCACATCGTACTGGGGAATCAGGCGGGAGTTGACACCGAACCGGGCGTCGAACTTGACCTGCGCATCACCGCTCTGACCTTTCTTGGTGGTGATGATCACGACACCGTTCGCACCGCGGTGACCATAAATGGCGGATGCGGCAGCGTCCTTCAGGACAGACATGGACTCGACGTCCTGCGGGTTGATGTCGGAAATGGAACCATCATACGGAACGCCATCCACCACGATAAGCGGACTGTTGGAAGCGGACATGGAACCGATACCACGGACGCGGATCGTATTTCCACCACCACCTGCCGGGTCGCCGCTGGAACTGGTGATCTGGACACCAGGGGTAGTACCGGCAAGAGCGCTCGTTACGCTGGTCGCAATTTTCTTCTCGATCGTCTCGTTGTCAACGACAGACGCTGATCCCGTAAAGGAACTCTTGGTCGCCGTACCATACGCAACGACGATGGTTTCGTCCAAAAGCTGGCTGTCATCCTGGAGGACGATGTCGATGTTGGTGCGTCCGGATACGGGGACATCCTGTCCCACAAATCCCATACAAAGCACCTCAAGGACACCATTTGCAGGAACACTCAGCGAGAACGTACCCGAGATGTCCGTCATGGTATAAACCGTGCGGTTGCCTTTCAAAATGATATTGGCTCCCACGATTCCTTCACCGGCGGCATCCTTCACGGTACCCTTCACAGTGACATTCTGTGCGGCGGCCGAGAGGGATAAAGCCAGTAATACCATGACAGTGAAAAAAACATGAATTTTTTTCATAAGCATGAATCTTTGGTTAAACAATATATTGATACAAAAAATCCTTGTATCTAGCCTTACTACACAACTAACCTGTCGCAGTTAAACGACAATTTAGCTGCAAAGATTGAAATTTGTTTTCAATCTTGCAAATCCGTTACATGTGCTGCAAATGACTAATAATTAGTGATTATCTGTATTATTCAGTGTTAATTATTATTTAGCGGTGCAATTTATTAATAATTTATCATAATTCAAATACTCAATCTTTAAATCTGAAACTTATGCAATAAATTGAAAATATTCAAAATGGCGGCCAACCACCGGGGTTGACCGCCATCAATACCGCTTATATTAATATATACGCGACTTATTTTACTCGCTGAAACGCGCTTTCAGATATTCACGGTTCAGGCGGGCGATATGGTCGATGGTGACGTGCTTCGGACACTCCATCTCGCAGGCGCGGGTGTTCGTGCAGTTACCGAAACCGAGTTCGTCCATCTTGGCGACCATGGCACGGGCGCGGCGCGCAGCTTCCGGCTTACCCTGCGGAAGCAGGGCGAGGGAACTGACGCGCGCGGCTACGAACAGCATCGCTGAACCGTTCTTACAAGTGGCAACACAGGCACCGCAACCTACACAAGCGGCGGCGTCCATGGACAGTTCTGCGTCATCGTGCGGAATGAGAATGGTATTGGCATCCTGCGCAGCACCGGTACGGACGGAAACGAAACCACCCGCCTGGAGAATCTTGTCGAAGGCCTGACGGTCCACGACGAGGTCCTTGATCACCGGGAAGGCGGCGCTCCGCCAAGGTTCCACGGTGATAGTGGCGCCTGGCTTGAAATGACGCATGAACAACTGGCAGGTGGTCACCTGGTCGTCCGGACCATGGGCGCGGCCGTCCACATACAGGGAACAGGCGCCGCAGATACCCTCGCGGCAGTCGTGGTCGAACGCGATGGGTTCCACACCCTTGCGGATCAACTGGTCATTCAGGATATCCAGCATCTCCAGGAAGGAGGCATCCTCTTCCACGTCAGTGACATGATAGGTCTCGAAGTGACCCTTGGCTTTGGCGTTCTTCTGACGCCATACTTTCACGTTATATTCCATAATCGTCGTTAGTCTTTATAGTTACGGGTCGCAATCTTGATGTTCTCATACTTGAGCGGCTCCTTGTGGAGTTCAGGCTCGACACCTTCGCCCTTGTATTCCCAGGCACCCACATACATGAAGTTCTCGTCATCACGCTTGGTCTCGCCTTCCTCGGTCTGCATTTCCTCGCGGAAATGGCCGCCGCAGGATTCTTTGCGGTTCAACGCATCGCGCGCCATCAGTTCGCCGATATCGAAGAAGTCCACCAGACGAAGCGCCTTCTCGAGTTCCTGATTGAATTCTTCGTTGGTACCGGGAACGCGGACGGTCTTCCAGAATTCTTTCCGGAGTTCGCCGATTTCTTCAATGGCCTTCTTCAGGCCGGCCTCATTGCGGGCCATACCCACATACTCCCACATGATGTGGCCGAGCTTCTTGTGGATGCTGTCCACGGTTTCGGTTCCCTTGACCGCAAAGATCTTCTGAATCCGGTCCAGGACGGCCTTTTCGGCCTCGGCGAATTCAGGAGCGTTGGTATCGGTCTTCGGCTCCGCGAACTTGTGGGACAGATAGTCGCCAATCGTATACGGAAGGATGAAGTAACCGTCGGCCAGGCCCTGCATAAGCGCGGAAGCACCGAGGCGGTTGCCGCCGTGGTCGGAGAAGTTCGCTTCACCGATGGCATAGAGGCCCGGAATGGTGGTCTGGAGGTCATAGTCCACCCAAAGACCGCCCATAGTGTAATGGATAGCCGGATAAATCATCATCGGCTCCTCCCAAGGGGAAGAGGATGTAATCTTCTCATACATCTGGAAGAGGTTGCCATACCGCTCTTCCACCCGCTGGTGACCCAGGCGCTTGATGGCATCGGCAAAATCAAGGAACACGGCCAGGCCGGTCTCGTTCACACCGTAGCCGGCGTCGCAACGCTCCTTGGCGGCACGGGAAGCGACGTCACGCGGAACCAGGTTTCCGAAAGCCGGATAGCGGCGCTCCAGATAGTAGTCGCGGCGCTCCTCGGGAATCTGCGAAGGCTTGATTTCGTGCTTGCGGAGCTTGATGACATCCTCCATGTTGTTCGGAACCCAGATACGGCCGTCGTTACGGAGGGATTCGGACATCAGGGTAAGCTTGCACTGCTGGTCACCATGGACCGGAATACAAGTGGGATGGATCTGCGCGAAGCAAGGGTTGGCGAAGAAAGCACCCTTCCGGTAAGCCTGCATGGCGGCGGAACCGTTGGAGTTCATCGCGTTGGTGGACAGGAAATAGGCATTTCCGTAACCACCGGTGGCGAGAACCACGGCATGGGCGCCGAAGCGCTCGATTTCACCGGTCACGAGGTTGCGGGCGATGATACCCTTGGCCTCGCCGTTGATGACGACCAGGTCCAGCATCTCATGACGCGGATAGCTCTTCACGGAACCGGCGGCGATTTCCTTGTTCAAGGCCGCATAGGCACCGAGCAGCAGCTGCTGGCCGGTTTGTCCGCGGGCATAGAACGTACGGCTCACCTGGACACCACCGAAGGAACGGTTGGCCAGATAACCGCCGTATTCGCGGGCGAAAGGAACACCCTGGGCGACGCACTGGTCGATGATGGCCGCACTTACCTCAGCAAGACGGTACACGTTCGCTTCGCGGGAACGATAGTCACCACCCTTGATGGTGTCGTAGAACAACCGGTAGATGGAATCGTTGTCGTTCTGGTAGTTCTTCGCGGCATTGATACCGCCCTGGGCGGCGATGGAGTGCGCGCGGCGCGGAGAGTCGGAAATGCAGAAAATCTTGACATTGTATCCGAGCTCACCCAGGGAGGCGGCTGCGGATGCTCCGCCGAGGCCCGTTCCGACGACGATCACCTCGAGTTTCCGCTTGTTGTTCGGAGATACGATCCGGATTTCAGCCTTGCGCTTCGACCATTTCTCGGCGAGCGGCCCTTCCGGAATCTTGGAGATAAGTTTAGTATCAGCCATATAAGTTAAAGGTTATAGATAATATCGGCATTAGTCCTGCAATTTTACATAAAATTCAGGACTTTTACAATATATAATAGGACTATTAAAGAAAATCGCTTACTCTGTAAGCCTTGTACGGATTCTTGTCCGGCTGTCCCAGGGACGCCCACATGACTCCGTTTTCAAAAACGACGGCGGCACTGGTGATGGGACGGAGAATCGGAGCGCCGCTGCGGGAAATCTTGTTGATCAGGAAATCATGGTCCCATTCGGCAATGGGAACGCAGGTTTCCGCCAGCAGGCTGCAAGCCTTCTCATACCGGTCCACGCCCTTGCGGTCTTCCTTCCGGCCTTGCCAGGTAAAGTTCGTAACAACCCGATAACCAGTCGGTTCCTCATTCACATCATACTTGGCCCGGATCTTCCAGTTGTCCATTTCATAATAGACCGCCCCGCCCCGGGCATCCGTCACCCCGAAATTGGCTTCGACACCCATCGGCTTGGAAAGCGTGTCGATGAAATGCTCGAAATCCTCGACCGTCGCGCAAATCTCCAGCGCCCGGTACATCACGAACCCTTCCCGGTCCATCTTCTCCGCCGGAACATCGTCTTCCTTGAGATCATACGTCGCCGTATTCATGATGCTGAACCCGGCGCTGTTCGTCCCGGCCCAGACCTCCCCGATAAACGGCTCGTCGGTATTGACCAATCCTATGAAACTGTACTTCTCACCCTGGAACCACCGGATCTCATTCGTCACATGGTCCGTATCCCGATGCTTGTACATCACCGGTTTCCCGTCGGCCCTCACCTTCCCGCTGATGATCACGGACGTGCAGCAAAACGCCGGCACCATCCAGGTGAATAAGATTAGAGTGGCAGCTAATTTCCTCATAATCAAAACTTTATATGTGTTTCCCTGCAACGCGGATCACAGGGCATACCTATTTAACACAATGGTAGTCAATCATTTAAACGCCAACACTAAAAAAGTGTTCCGTTATCGTCAGGGTTGTATCTCCGCTGGGGGAGGTAGGCGTCCATGCCCAAATGCTGGTAAGCGAGTTCCGTCGCGACGCGACCGCGCTGGGTGCGGATGAGGAAGCCTTCCTTGATCAGGAAGGGTTCATAGACTTCTTCCAGGGTGCCGGCGTCTTCGGAAATGGAGGTGGCCAGGGTACCGACACCCACCGGACCTCCCTTGAAAGTGGTGATGAGGGTGCGGAGGATCTTATGGTCGATGGAATCAAGACCGCGCTTGTCGATTTTGAGTTTATTCAGGGCGAACCGTGCGATTTCTACGTCGATGTGACCGTCACCGAGCACCTGCGCAAAGTCGCGGACCCGCTTGAGGAGCGCATTGGCGATACGCGCCGTACCGCGGCTGCGAAGGGCGATCTCGAGGGCTGCGTCATTGTCGATTTCAATGCCCAGGATGGTCGCGCTGCGGATGACGATCTTCCGAAGATCCTCCGTATCATAGTATTCCAGCGCGCAGTTGATGCCGAAACGATCGCGGAGCGGAGCCGTCAGAAGGCCGCTGCGCGTCGTCGCGCCGACCAGTGTGAAAGGATTCAGCGAAATGCGAACGCTCCGGGCTCCCGGTCCCTTGTCGATCATGATGTCGATGACATAATCCTCCATCGCCGAATACAGGTATTCTTCCACTTCCGCGGATAACCGGTGGATTTCGTCGATGAACAGCACGTCGCCCTTTTCCAGGGAGGTGAGCAGACCGGCGAGGTCGCCCGGCTTGTCCAACACGGGGCCTGACGTCACCTTCATGTTGACGCCCATCTCATTAGCAATGATGTGCGCGAGTGTGGTCTTTCCCAGGCCAGGAGGCCCGTGGAAGAGCGTGTGATCCAGGGCTTCGCCACGCATCTTGGCGGCTTTTATATAGATCTGCAGGTTCGAGACAATTTCCCGCTGTCCGGTGAAATCGTCCAGTTCCTGAGGGCGGATTATTCCGTCCAATTCATTATCTTTGCGGTCGGTTGTGCTGCGCGGGTCGAAATCGCTCATGGCGGTCAGGTCTGTTCCAAGTACAAATATAGTATTTATTTATTGAAATATTAATGATATGATTGTTCCTGTCGAAATGTTGAAAACTATATGGAACAATCTGAATGTCATTGATTTAAGTGCTTTGAAAATTGTTGAAAACCGGGGTTTTCCGACGTGGAAAACTTGTGGAAAAGGAAGGTGAAAAAAACGGCCCGTCTTATCCACAGTGCCATCAACAGGTTTTCAACATATTTTCAACAGCCTTTTTGAGCGGAATGTTGATAAGTCAGAAATCGACGGCCTTGCTCCGCCGCAGAATGAATTCCTCCCGGGAGACATTCTGCAGTGGGTTGTTTTTGTCCGCCCGTTGGTTCGTCATCTCCCAGACAGCGGAAAAAGGTACTCACCTGATTGTCCTTCCCAACCGGGAAGCGGCTGAGTATTGCAGTGCCGACCTCTACAATCTGGTGGAAGGTGACAGCGTTTTCTTCCTGCCGGACAGCGGCGGAGCCGTCGAACGGAGCAATTACAAATCTTCCCTGGGTGTCCAGCGGACGGCTGCCATCGGCAAAATGATGGATCCGGGTCCCGGTCCTTTATATATTGTGACCTATCCTGCGGCATTGGAAGAACCTGTGCCGGAACAGGAAAAGATAACGGGAGCGCTGCTGACTATCCGGGTTGGTGAGGAAATCTCCCATGACCTTTTGCGGGAAACCCTTGTCCGTCAGGGGTTCGAACGGGTGGATTTCGTATCCGCGCCGGGGCAGTATGCCGTCCGGGGTGCGGTCATCGACATTTTTTCCTATTCCCTGGAGCATCCTTACCGGCTGACCTTCTTTGGAAATGAGGTGGAAAAGATCAATACCTTCGATTGCAACACGCAGTTGTCGGTCGAGAAGATGGATCATGCGGACATCTATCCTGACATCGTCGCCGGCGGACAGGATGAAGGTGGAGTCAGCATCCTTACACTGTTGAAGAAAGATACGGTTGTCTGGCTGGATTCGTCCGATATGTACAAGGAGCAGTCCTTCTTTCCGGAATTGACTGCTTTCAGACATGTTTTCCTGGAAGTTCCGCTTTCGAGCCAGGGTGCGGACAGCGTCGCCTTTGCGATTGCTCCGCAGCCGGTCTTCAACAAGAACTTCGAATTGCTGCTTTCCGACATCCGGACCAAGTTGGAAAACAACTACAAGGTCTATATCTATGGCGAGAAAGAGTCCCAGCTGGAGCGTCTCCGTTCCATTATGCTGCAGGATGAACATGCGCTCCTGCCGGAATTTGTCAAAGGAAAGAACATCCATGCAGGGTTCATAGATCATGAGGACCGGATTTGCTGTTATTCGGACCACGAGATCTTCGACCGCTTCCACCGGGTGCGCCTGCGCCGGACGGTGGAAAAATCCGAACAACTGACGCTCAATGACCTGAGTTCTTTCAACCTGGGCGACTATATCGTCCATATCGACCATGGCGTGGGTGTTTTCGGCGGCCTGGTCAAGATGACCGATGACAAGGGTCGGGTCCATGAGGTCGTGAAACTGATGTACCGGGACAACGACGTCGTCTTCGTATCGGTTCATTCCCTGCACAAGATTTCCCGTTTCCGGTCCAAGGAAGGGGAGATGCCCCGCATCAACAAGCTTGGTTCCAAGACTTGGGCGACGATGAAATCCTCGGCGAAGTCCCGGGTGAAAGACATCGCCAAGGAACTGATCCAACTTTATGCGCGCCGCCGGGCTTCGAAGGGCTATGCCTTCTCGCCCGACAACTATCTCCAGGAAGAACTGGAATCCTCCTTCATGTATGAGGATACGCCCGATCAGGAAAGGGCAACGAAGGCGGTCAAGGAGGATATGGAAGACAATTGCCCGATGGATCGCCTGGTCTGCGGCGATGTCGGCTTCGGAAAGACCGAGGTGGCCATCCGTGCCGCCTTCAAGGCCGTCTGCGATTCCAAGCAGGTCGCTGTATTGGTGCCGACGACCATCCTGGCCCTCCAGCATTTCGAAACCTTCAAGTCCCGCCTGAAAGGACTACCCTGTACGGTCGATTATGTCAGCCGCCTGCGGACGGCCAAGGAAATCACCGATATCAAGAAACGGCTGAAAGAAGGAAAAATCGATGTTCTGATCGGTACCCACAAGGTGTTGGGAGCCGGATTCGAGTTCAAGGACCTGGGTTTGCTCATTATTGACGAGGAACAGAAGTTCGGCGTTTCCGCCAAGGAAAAACTGCGCCAGTTGAAAGCGTCGGTGGATACCTTGACTTTGACGGCAACTCCGATTCCGAGAACCCTCCAGTTCTCCCTCCTGGGCGCGCGCGACCTTTCCATCATCAATACTCCGCCGCCGAACCGGATTCCGATCCAGACGGAAATCATCTTGTTCGACGAGCAGGAAATAAAGAGCATCATCAGCTACGAACTCAACCGGGGCGGTCAGATTTTCTTCCTGCACAATAAGGTAGAAGAACTTCCGGCCATCCATGACATCCTGCACCGGTTGGTTCCGGACATGAAGATTTGTGTGGCGCACGGGCAGATGGAAGCGAAGGAACTGGAAAACAGGATGCTGGATTTCATGCGGGGCGATTATGACATGCTCCTGTGCACGACCATCATCGAGAACGGTCTGGACATTCCGAATGCCAATACGATCATCATCAACCAGGCGCAGAACATCGGCCTTTCCGACCTGCATCAGTTGCGCGGCCGGGTAGGGCGTTCCAACCGGAAGGCTTTCTGCTATCTGATTGTACCGCCGTTGATTTCCATCACGGAAGACGCCCGTCGGCGCCTTAAGGCCATTGAAGAGTTCTCCGACCTGGGCAGCGGCTTCAATATCGCCATGCAGGATCTGGATATCCGCGGTGCAGGTAACCTGCTGGGTGCGGAGCAAAGT
>JAEEGH010014704.1_pt1 | contig 17135 bp, 9 predicted proteins | sample 9134181 | NCBI WGS metagenome assembly JAEEGH01 (sample SAMN16246544, study PRJNA631951) | gut metagenome | biome: gut microbiome; feature: rumen; material: DP-attached | host: Bos | place: Iran: Karaj | collected 2018-10
CTGCCTTTACATAGTAATAGTATTCGTCATCCTCAAACTGGACCCGTTCGGTCCCGCTGTAATCCAGGAAGCGGGAAAAGACGGAGAACAGAAGCCCGATAAAGAAAGCGGCTATGCTGCCCCAGAGCGCATTCTCCGGCCCCGCGCCCGCGGAAAAGTGCTGCAGCAGCGGCTTGAGGAGGATGGGATTGAAGATCGTACCGACCAGGACCGCGATCTGCGGCGCGTAGGGCACGGACAGCTTGCCGATCAGATAGACCACCAGCGTCGTCAGGCAGAAGGCGATCATCACGGCCAGCATGGTGTCGTGCTGAATGGTCTTCTCCACCAGGAACAGCAGGCGCTGCACCAGCGTGGCGGCGTCCGGATCCGTAAAATACGCCATGTTGCCGGCCAGCATCTCCAGCAGATAGTAAACGGCCACGCCGCTGCCGACCGTGATAAATCCGCTTGAGGAGCCGATGAGGCCCACCAGGACCGGGATCACGAAGGGGATCTTCCAGATAAAAAAGACCGGGAGCAGGACCAGCGCCACGCTGACGCCCGGAAGCGTCAGATAGCGCAGAAGCGCCAGCACCAGCAGGATGATGAACATGAAGACCGTCGCTTCCAGCGACAGGGCGGACAGCTGCAGCAGCAGCCAGACGGCGCTGAACAGCGCGATGTAATTCCAGGGAAGGATGCTGCACAGCAGCGAGATGGCGATCACCACGATCGGCCGCAGCAGAAAGCTCCGCCCCGGGAAATACTCATTGATATATGTCAGCGCGGTATAAGCCACGGCCCATTTGGCCAGGATATTCAGATAGACCCCGTAGGCGGCATAGACCCGCTTGATCCATTGTCTTATCGTAATTAACGCATTCCTGATCGTTTCCATACCTATTTTTCGCTTCCGCCTTCTTTTTTCTGCAGATGCTGAATGGCCTCCTCCAGCGCGTAGATGCGGGACAGCCTGCGCAGTTCCCCGCGGATCCTCTCCTGCTTCTGATAGGCCTGCTTGTACAGCCAGACGTGCGACAGGGCACAGAGCAGGATGCCGATGAGCAGAACGCAGGCGTAGACGATCAGCGCCCGGTAGGCCAGCCGGATCAGATCATCGATATGATAGGTCACGGTCCAGCTGTCGCCGTAGGCTACCAGACCGAAGAAGAAGACCAGCAGGAAGGTGATCGTTATCGCAAAGAAAGCCTTCCACATCTCCGTCGTGATATAGTCGTTGAACCAGTAATGACGGGTGATAAAGCTTAAATGCTGCTGATTCTTCTCTTCGATGGCCAGGTGGGTCATGGCGGCCACCTTGTCCTTCTGGATCCTTTTCTGCTCCTTCCGGCCGGATATACATAGCCGGATAGCATTATAGCACAAACTCCGGAAAAAGGGAATAAAAAAGGAAACTCCGGGGCATTTGCTTTTGCCCCGGGGTTTCCGGAAGGATCAGGCGGTGGGATCAGGTCCTCTGGATATCCAGGATGCGGAAGCGGATCTCGCCGACGGGAGCTTCCGCCGTTACGCTGTCGCCGACGCGGTGGCCCAGAAGAGCCTTGCCGATCGGGGATTCGTTGGAGATCAGGCCCTTTAAGGCGTTGGCTTCGGAGGAGCCCACGATATGATAGGTCTGCTCGATGCCGCGGTTCTCATTGAAGACCTTTACGCTGTGCCCGACGTTGACGGCGTCCTCGTCGATCTCTTCCGTATCGACGACCGCCACGTTCTTCAGGATCGCTTCCAGTTCGGCGATCCGGGCTTCCATATGGCGCTGCTCTTCCTTCGCGGCATCGTATTCCGCGTTTTCGGAAAGGTCACCTTTGTCCCTTGCCTCCGCAATGGCTTGTGCCACTTTGATCCGTTCTTTGGTTTCTAATTGGTTCAGTTCCTCTTTAAGGGCGTTCAATCCCTCTTCCGTGTAATATTTAATTTCTCCCATTATGATGTGCAATAAATAGTAGAGATACCGAAGTATCTCTACTATATGAATTTACTAAATTAATAAAGTCTAATGTCCTACAGGATGATTCTGGCTCCGATATGATGGCAGCCACCCCATTTCACTGTGAACCGGTAGGCATAGTCTACGGCGATTTTGGTATCGCTTTTATTGCCCATCGGAATCAGGAAGGAGGCACCCAGAGAGGGGCCGCTGTACAGGGTGGTGATGGTTTCCATATCCCACATGCCGGATTCGATCGTATAGCCGCCACGTAGTTGGAACATCTCTTTCCAGCTGTACTCCATACCAAACAGGTATTGGTCATTGGAGTAGGCATTGGAGACAAAGGTTCCGGCTAAGGTCAGCCTGTGGACGGCGTCCGCTGCGTTTTCAGCCTCTTCCAATCCGCTCTTGCTTCCGAACAGGAAGTCGTAGGAGATACCCAGGCTTAATTTGGCGGGCAGTTCGTATGATTCCGAGCGGTTACGGAGTGTTTGTACATATTTTCCGTTTTCCACGGTGCCACGGATATCCATACCGTCTCCGTCGTAGCTCATCGGCATACCGATGTTCTTGATGGCAACGGCCAGTCTGAACTGCTCCTGTTCGCCGGTGATGTACTGGATGCCGGCATCCAATGCGAATCCGGTCGCATTGGTGTTGTACGACCCTTCGTTAATCAGACGGACGGTGGCACCTGCCTTAATTGCTGCGGAGAAGGATTTTGCGTAGGAGAGCCCCAGATTCATAATGGAAGGTGAAAAGGTTCCTAATCCGCCGTCAGGCTGGTCTTCGGAGGTCATTTCAATGTCGCCGAAGTTCATCATCATGACGGTTAAACCCAAAACGCCCCTGTCATTTCCCAGATTCTGTCCGATACCAAGGGAATTGATTCCGATGCCGGTTCCAGCAAAGTAGATGGAGTGGCTGAAAGCCAATTGCGTTTTTTCGACAAATGATAATCCGGCCACGTTGGAATACATGGCTTCAATGCCCTGGATATTTGCCAGACCGGCACATCCCCAGCCGTTGCTGGCTGCCCACGGGTTAATCAACAGCTGTCCTGCAGCAGATTGACCTGTTCGGTCGGGATTGCCCGCAAAGGCAAAACTGGTTGCTGCTACCAATACGGAAGCAATGGCTACAGTGAATAATGTTTTAGCTATGTTTTTCATACTTCTTTTTTTTTGCGTGTGTAACCTATTGATTAACTAAAATGCGTTCACATCCGTAGGACGTTGGATTCCGTACCATTTCAATGTCTTGATTTCACCTGTCACGTTGTCGGTGATGTGGATCAGATAAACGCCGCCCGCAATAGGAATGTTGGCGGAATTCTTCAGATCCCAGTCGACATAGGTGTCGGTGTTGTCTTTCTTGAAGGTCCGGATAAGCGTGCCGTTCAATGTGTAGATCTTGATTGTGCAGTTCTTGGGCAGGTTGGTGAATTTCACACAGTTGTCCAATTGTCCTGTTTCGTATGCAGAACGTGCATAGTAGGGGTTAGGCACCACGTTAACCTCTTCCATGGAAGATTTTGCCACTTCATTCATGTTTGTTTGTGTGGCCAGTCCCTTGGTCGAGAACAGGTACATCGGCATGTTGTCGTTAACCGGATTGGTCACGCCATTCTGGTCCATACCTTTAACGTTGTTTGCCAGCTTGTTGTCGGAGAATTGCTTGTAAGGACGTGATACACGCAGTTTGATGGTCGCATCCGAACTCAGCCATTTGGAGGTGTCGGTGGCCAGCGGGATGGAGGTCCACATGATGTTCATGTACACATAGGATTTCCAGAGGTTGCTGGTGGCGGAAAGGGTGTGGTTCTCCGCATTGTAAAGTTTCTGGAACGCCCATGCGCCCTCATCGTATATCGGGCAGATCCAGTTCGCATTGGTTCCTGCGCTGCCGTTCAGTCGTCCGATCTTTCCTGCGCTATTGTCATAGGCGATGTCCTGATGGCCGAACACATACAGGTAATGCTTGCCGCCCATCACATAGTCCCCGTTGCTGGTGGTGGCGTTTGTGGGGTTGAACAGCATGTCCGCCCCATTGTGCTTGACCAGCCATGAATCCTCTGCAAACATGACGTTCAAGCGTTCACCGGTCTCCACACAGATGGCATATCCCGGGAACCAGCCCATGCCCATGGTGTCCTTCTTGTCGCTGCGCATGCAGGCTTCAGCCTTGTTGCATCTCGGATCGTTGTACGGAATGCCCTGCTTGTCCACAGAGTAGGATTTGCGCATGAAATGGCGGGTGGCCTTTCCGACGGTCAGCACCTTGTCGCCGCAAGCCTCCACAACGGGGCAGCGGCTCCATTTCGACTTGTCGGGTGTCAGCACCACATCGACACTGTACAATTGTGTCATACTGACAGAGTATGACTGGTCGCACATTGGCGGTACCAGCTCTTTCTTGCCGGTGTAGTCGGGATTCTCAATCTCGGCGTAACCGAACTGCGGGCCGTCGTCGTATTTGTTGGTCAGCGGGTAGGGTGCCCACGTTCCGCCTATCATCTTTTCAAAGTACTCCTTGCCGTCAAGGAAGCAATAGAAGCTTTTCGCCCCTTCCGGTCTCATAATAACATTGTCAATAGTCAGTGCGTAGTGGGCATCTTCCTTTCTCGCATTGGTCTGATCCCAGGAGTAACCCTCTGCGCTGCGCATGAAATAGTCTCCGTCCTTGGTGGAACCGGAGCGGATCCAGTTCAGCGGGCTCGTGCCGTCCACGTCCGCAACGCCGGACAACCATGTGGTTCCATTACTGAATTCTATGCTTGCTTTCAGGAATTTCACGGTGGAGTAGATACTCTGGTTGATAGGTACTGTCGGACGCAGCACGTCTTCGTCCAACAACTCGAACTTGTTGTTGTAAACGGTGACGGAAAGTCCCATTAAGTTGCCTTTCCTGTCGGTGAGGATCTGCTCGTTGTTCACGGATATGCTGGTCTGGGACTCAATGGTGTCGTATCCATCCTCCGTGTTGAAGATGATTCTCCAGCGGGTGCTGTCATTGACATCCTGTACTGTGCTGTCCGGATTATAGAGCTGCACAGTGTAGTCATGGGCAGCCAGTTGCAGCGGGTCAATCACTTTCACATCGATTGGGCCGGCATTTACCTCATATTCAAGAGTGTCTGTTTTCCAAGGCGCACCAGCCATAATCTTGTCTATGGTCTTTTTGGTGAGGTTCAAGGCGATGCCTCCATTACCCTGGCCTTCTATACGGGTGATGCCGGGCTGGGTGCCGTATTCCGCATTGGCTATGGTTCCGTTTTCCTCAATTTTGGTCCGATGCGGAATCACCGTGTATCTTTTGATGTTCTTGTTACCGGCGAGATATGAGTTCTTCTGTCCGTAGAGGCAGGGATTGTCATCATCGGTGGAATACTTTGCATAGTCGTTGTATGCGTAGGCTATGGCCATGAAGTAGTATTTCTTGTAGTTGATGAGGGTGCGGATGTTGCTGGTGCTGAAGGCATCCTCATTCAGGGTGAAGGTGTGGCGGATGCCTGTGTTGGCACCGTTCACCTTCTCCTTGGCGACATCGGCACCGATGGTGGCGTCAAACTCATAATTGAGTATTTTGTCCACATTGTTCTTTTTGTCGCACTGGAAAACCAGAATGGCTTTGGCGGGGTTGGAAAGGTCTTCAGCGGTGACGCTTTCATCTGCCAATTGGTAAATCTGGTATCCTTCGAAGCGGTAGGTGCGGTCAAAAACGGTGGTGTCGCGCACCTCCTTGATGGTATAGATGACTGAATCGGTGTAAACCACACTGTCCTGACCGTTTACATCTTTATATATGTGCTTGACGCTGATGTTCACCGTATCATCCTCATAGGATGTGTTCACATGGAAGGCGGGCAGGGAGTGATCCTCTTCGGCGTAGTCCTCCGGTGTGTTGGTGTAGTTGTTTGAGCCTTGTGCATTGGTGATGTAGCAGATCAGGGACTGGTCCATCTCCTGGAACACCAGATCCGGCGCATCAGGTCCGTCAATGACTTTGAAGCAGCTTTCAAACAGGCTCTGGCATTTGTCATCCACAATTTTCAGCAGTTCGACAGAAGCCCATGCGCTTCCGGTGGTGGCTCTTGCCCAAGGAATACCGACCGTGATGTAGTTGATGGCACCTTTTTTCAGCGTGAACGGGCCTGCGGACTGCATGAAACGGCGGTCAGCCGGTGCGTTGTTGCAGTTCTCTTCCGTCCAGATCTCATTCGGCACCACACCGTTGGTTCCCCAATTGCAAGGGTCGGAGGAGCCTGGGAACATGAAGTCGCATTCCGGACCGTTGGTCTTGTTCTTGTGTCCGGTTGAACCGAAGCGCATTTTGGAGTTGTCCTTCCAGATACCTTTCAGCATGTTGTAATACTGCCATGCGATGCTTGGGTCACCAGTGACTGAATTGTCGTTGTTGTGATATACGAAGCGGCGCATACCGAAACGTTCGTTGTCCACGATACCGTCACCGAAGTTCACGCCGTTGATTGCTTCGGCCCTCACCAAAATCTGGCGGGTAACCATGTCTCCCTTTCCGGTTGAATCCCAAGTAAACTGACGGAATTTGCCGTTTTGGGTCACAATTTCGCAACTTCCTTCCATGGAGGGGCCGTAGACTCCGTCACCATTGAAGGAGGGGTTGTCGTATCCGTCCGGATCCAGGTATGGGCCTTGGAAGAAGTCCACACCGACGGCTGGCGGATTGGCACCGTAGTGGGTTTGCAGGCCTGTACCGTCAACGTTGGTTCCGTTGTAGCAATAACCAAGACCTCTCTCCACATCGCAGCCCACGTAGTCGTCCTTCTGGTAGCCGAGGTCGGCGTCCACCCACTGGCTGAAGTAAGTTTCGGTCAGTTCGTATGAGGAACGGTTGATGATTTCGTAGGAGTAGAAGGTCATGTTGTTCAGCTCATCATTGGTGGTGAAGGCGAAGGCCTGTCCACGGATTTCCAGTCCGATGGGCGAACCCTTGGATTCCGTATGAGCGGCTCCCTTGTCGTTGAACACCCACCACAGGGTCTGGTCACCTTTCAGCACCTGGTCGGCCATAACGCCTCCCGTAGAAATGTTGTTGGCCTCCTCATAGGTTTTGGGAAGTTCGCCGCGGGCCGCTTTCGCACGGTTTTCGTCCGTCCACGGGCAAAGTTCGTTTTCAAAATCATAGTAGGGGTATTCACCTTTTTCAGGCTGGTACTGACCGTCTCCATTCAAATCGTAGTAGGGGGCGAGGAACTGGCTTGGACCATTGATGTCACCGGTGTAGTTATATGGATGTGCGGGCCAGTTCTTGATGGCGTCCGGCATCACGTAGTCAGGGTCGTCCCAATGGTCGCGGTGGTTTTTGGCCATTACCTTGGTCATTTCGAAGTGACGGTCGTAATAGCTGCAGACCGCCTGGTCGATATCAGCCGTTTTCAGGTTCAGCGGGCCGGGCCAGAAGTCGTCGCCTACCTGACGGAAACGGATTGCTGCCAATTTCAGCTGGCCGGTGATGTCCAGACCGCCAATCCACAAGGCAGAGGCAAACATGGAGCTTGCATCGCCGGATTTCGGGACCACGTATTTGGCGATTTCTTTGAACCACATGGATCCGCTGGTCTCAATATATGCCCTGACGTTGTTGATGTTCAACTCGCTGGAGCTGGATGCTGGCAGACATGTGGCTGCTTTCTGCGCCACTTTTGCGTTGGATTTCCTGACAGGGTCTCCTACAAATTTCTCGGCCTTTGCCAAAGAAACGGTAAACGCGGCAATGAAAGCAATGGCTACGATACTTTTTATGTTCTTCATGATATTTGTTTTTATGCGATTCATATATTTCCTCCCCTAAGATTAAAAGTTAAGCATGGCGCCGAGCGTGATGACACGGCTGGAACCCAGACGTCCTGCAGTCATGATGTAGGTGTAATAGTCAATGAAGGATTCGGGACATGTTTGCTGTGAAATGTAGCTCTGGAATTCTTCAGCTGTCAGGAATCCGTCATCCGAAGCGTTTCCGGTGTAGCGGTAGACACTGGTGATATTGCTGAAGTTAAAGATGTTGTTAATATCCAGATAAGCTTGCAGGATTACAGGTTTGTTTCCCCGATTGTCATTGTTGTCCTTCATCTTCAGATACCAGTATTTGAAGAATTTGACGTTGCAACTGTATTGCCATGGCATTCTCGATCCGTAGATGGAGCCGACCAACTGGCTGGCCCCTTGTCCGGTCAGGGACGAGATGGTGCTGGAACGGGTGTAGGGAAGTCCGGAACCAGCTTTGGCGGTGATGTTCATTCCTGCGTTCTCCAACGGGTAGATCTCCTTGTTTTTAACGACCATTTTTCCGCCTTCGGAGTGGCTGAAGGAGAGGTTGATGTTTGCATTGAGCACATGCCGCTGGTCAAAGGCAAGGGTTGTAAGGGTCCTCAGGTTGGGTTGTCCCATGGCAATCATGTTGGCAGCTGAGGTGCTGCTGGAACCTGTACCTTTGGCGAATTGCAGAGTGTAGTTGGTCGTGAATCCCACATGTTTGTCTTTCCGCATCTCTAATCCGATTGTAAATCCCTGGGTGGTGCCGAAGTCAATGTTGGTGTAGGAATAGTAGGTGGCAGGGTAGGCCTCCGTGTAACGGTAAACCTGCACCTGATCCCGTTTTTCACTGTAGTAGGCGGCAATGTTCAATGCCATGTTGGTGCTCAGTTTCTGACGGAAGCCGACCTCGTAGTCGATGCTCTTTTCCGGTTTCAGGCCGGTGTTGCTGAAATAGCTGCTGTTCTTTGCGTAGTCTTCAAAGAAGAGGTATTGCACCGGACTGATGCGGCTGTTCTGACGTTTGGTCATCACATTGTAGTGGGCGTAGAAGACAGATTCGTCATTCACGGCAAATGAGAAGGAGAGACGGGGGGCAATGGAGATTCCGCCGTTCTCCAAGGTCGGTGTATAGTCTTGGAAGGCCTTGTAGCTGACTTTTGTCTGGTCTGAGGCTCCTGGCATTTCCTTCAGGTATGGGGTCAGGTTTGCGATGGAGGCGGCTTGGGCCAGGTCGGTCGGGTCTGTCACCTCGTTACCTTGCGGGTCGTACCATGTGGTCCCGTTACGGTAGGCGGTAACTTCAAGTTCGGCTGCGGTGGGGTCCTGCACATATACTGTATAGTCGTCACCGATGCTGGCGGGAATCTTGTAGTTTTTGTCGGTGAAGGTTACGTTCATCTGGTTCACCTCCTTGGCAGTGTAGGCTTCACGATAGAGGTACATATCCTTGACAACCGGCTGGTTGGCATCGTTAACATCCAGACGGACACCCACGTTGAAGAAGAGGCTCTTGATTGAGAAGTGGTCCTGGATATATCCGGCCATGTAGATGGGCTTGTATGCGCCGATGGAGGTGAAATCACGTCTCCCGTCCTCACCGTTGAACCATTTTTGCATGTCATCCATGGTGATGGCCTTGTTGTTCACATGTTTCCCGGTGTAGTCATAGCCGTAGTAGGAAACGTATGCGTTGCCGTTGTTGAGCAGCTCTTCGGCTGAGAACATGTCAAGGGAATAGGTTTCGGGATCATAGCGGTCTATGTCAATCCATTCATCTTCAGCGGCACCTATTTTTTCACGCAGGTTCTTGTCAAAGGTCTTCTGAGCCTCTTTGTTGACCAGTCGCCGGTAGTTCACCGTATCGGTGAACACGCCATAGTTGTCATATGTGCCATAGGCTGAGCTTTCGTCCAATTCCCGGATGTGGTCGTTGGCCAGAGTACGCATCAGGGTCCATAGGCCTCTCGGTGAGACGGAATGGCCGTGGCTGATGGTCTGATAGTACTGGAAGCCCATCTCAATGCCATGGTCCTTGATGTCAAAGGAGAGGCTGGCGTTAAAGTCCAGCACGTCGGAAAGGCTTCTGCCAACACCGTTGTAGGAAACGCCTGGAGCACTGAACATGCCGTAGGCTGCGCCGCTCGGAGCCTCGCCGTTCAGCAGGCCGCCAAGCGACTGGATGTGGTTGTCGTAAAGCACGGAAGAACCGTAAAGGTCGAAAATGTTCTGTGTGTATCTTGCCAGATCGGCATTCTTGTCACCTGCGATGAAGGTGTCTATGACGTATGCATAGGATGTCATCTTATATATATTGTCCAGTTTGCGTCCGTTCAGCGAGTCGCTGCCGAATTCGTAGTAAGGCATTACCTTGTGTGTGATGTTCCCAATGTAGCCGTAGTCGAAAATGTTCTCCTTGTGTGTCTTGCTGTAGGATTTGCTGGCACCGTGCTCATAGCTGAACTGGATGCGGTAGAAGGCGTTTTGGAAAATGGAACTGGTGTCCGGACGGAAACGTTGGGTCAGACGCATCATGGCGGCACCGCTCCAACTTTCCGAGAAACCGTTGTTTTCAGTGTTGTACAAGGAGTTGGAAAAAGTGTAGCTCTGTCCTGCCGAATAATTCAGTTTGCCGGTGGCAATCACATCAATATAGGTGGTACGGATGTCCAGTTTGCCGAACAGGCTGCCGCCATAGCTGGTGGCGTTACTCAGTCTCTTTTTGCTTTTTCCCCATTGGTCTTTGGTGATGTAAAGGGTGTTCTGGTAGATTGTACCATCCTCTTCAACTCGCAGCGGGTTGGCTTTCAGCTCGTCAATCAAAGATTGCGGGGCTTCGTAGTAGCCGCCTTTGGCACTGGTGCTTCCCGGATTATAGCTGAGGCTTCCGCTCAGGAAGAAACCGGCGGAATTGAGTCTTGTTTTCCGTTTTTGCTCCTTGAACTCCTTGGCGGTCTTCTCCTCCAGTTTTTTCAGGATCGGCCCTGTCAGGTTGAACTGCATACCACCCTGATAGTAACCATTAATTACATCGTACAAATCAAGTTGTCCCCCAAAACGGCGGGCTGCGCCTTTGGTCTCGATTTCCACAAATGCGGCGCCGTCCCCATACTTGGCAGGGATACCACCGGAAATCATGTTCATGCTGGCCACACCTGCAAAGGCGACATCGTTTCCGCTACGCACACCGTCCACCATATAGACCAGCTGGCCTGTACGGTTACCACGGATGCTGGTCCCTCCGGAACTCTGCGTCAAGCCGCTCATGGTGTTCAGGGCGCTGGAGACCGATTTGCCGGACATTTGTTCCATCTCATCCGAAGTCATGGACTGCTGGTCGGTTGACTGGTCAATTTCAAAGATGGGCTTTTTTGCGGTCACCTTAACCTCCTTCAGTCGCTTGGCACCGCAGTCAATCTGCACGTCCTGGAACTTGACATTGCTTCCGCTGAAGGAGATGCCTTCCATCTCGAATTTGGAGCACCCGGAAAAGGTAACAACAAGGTTGAATTTTCCGGATGGAACCGGCTTCAAGGTATAGTTGCCGTTTTCATCGGTGGTGGTACCCAGAATCATGGCGTCTTCCTGCATAAGCCGTACATTCGCGAACTCAACGGGTTTCCCGTTATGGTCGGTGACTTTTCCCTTCAATGTGGCGTTTTGGGCAAAGGTATAGCCTGTCATCAGCAGCGCCATTCCAAGGGCAAAAAATATTTTTTTGTACATTTTAATTAAGTTATTTGTTAGTTACCTTAAAATATTTCAAACGTTTTGCAGCCTACTCTCCCGATTTGGCAGTTTTGTGTGTCATTTTTCCCTTTTTTGGAAGGAAACGGCCTATTTTTCCGCAAAGAGAAATATTTCCCCTCCTTCCTTCCGCCCAGCGCCTCACGGCGGTTCCTTTGGGACGGCATAACATTACTATAACAGACAAAGCTCTAAAAACCAATAAAATGGATTTAGGGCAGCCCTTTTCCAAACACTAAAAATAACCGCTGGTTTTGCCTGTGATGGATTGTCAGGAAAGGGTCGGATCCGTACAATGCAGACACTCCAGCCGCAAGCGCAAAAATACAAATTTTGGTAAAACGAAAGACAATTTTTTTGAAAAATATGCAAATTTTTTCTGATACGAAGTGTCAGACAGGCATGGTCGGGTGCGGATAGGGGGACTCGAACCCCCACGACTTTCGTCACCAGATCCTAAGTCTGGCGCGGCTACCATTACGCCATATCCGCATTGGGCAAGCAACGCTGCAAAAGTAGTCATTTTTATGGCATCTTTTGACAGATGCCATAATTTTTTGCTTTTTTTTGCGTTAAGGTAAAGTTAACACTTGTTCTATATGGAAGAGAATTTGACGGTTCATCCGGTTATTGAGGCGAGTTGGGGAAAGGTGCTGGCGGATGCGTTCCGGCAACCCTATTTTGCCGAATTGAAGTCCTTTTTGTTGGAAGAGCGGAGACAGCATGTGGTATTTCCGCCAGGATCATTAATTTTCAATGCTTTCAATCAAACCCCTTTTGACAGGGTGAAGGTGGTGCTGTTAGGGCAGGATCCCTACCATGAGCCGGGTCAGGCGCATGGGCTCTGCTTTTCTGTGCGGCCTGGTGTCCCGATTCCGAAATCCCTTATAAATATATGTAAGGAATTGCAGTCGGATGTGGGGGTGCCTTTTCCGCGATGCGGCGATCTGACCGCTTGGGCCCGGCAGGGGGTGCTGCTGCTGAATGCAACGCTGACGGTGCGTGCCCATGTTGCCGGCTCGCACCAGAATCACGGGTGGGAGCTCTTCACCGACACGGTGATCCGCAAGTTATCCGAAGGAAGGGAACATGTGGTGTTCCTTTTGTGGGGCCAGTATGCACAGGCAAAAGCCCCGTTGATAGATCAGCGCAAACATTTGGTTTTGAAGGCGCCGCACCCATCCCCATTGTCAGCTTCCAGAGGTTTTTTCGGATGCAGGCATTTCTCCAAGGCCAATGCCTGGCTGGTTTCCCAGGGCATGGAACCGGTGGACTGGCATTTGGAGCAATAAAAAAGAGGCCTCAAGGCCTCTTACGGTGGGAACTAACGGACTCGAACCATTGACCCCCTGCTTGTAAGGCAGGTGCTCTAAACCAGCTGAGCTAAGCTCCCCTATTTTCGGACTGCAAAAGTAGACAAATTTGGGATACAAAAGGGCTTTTTTATTTATTTTTTTTCATAATTAAAAAAGTTTTTGGTTTTTTTATTAATTTTGTAGATTGGTTTTTTTAATCTATACATGATTGTAATAAATTGGATATTAATAATTTAGATAACAACGGTTCCGATTATCCGTGGCAAAATTTTCTGGAAGTGCTGAAAAAGGCGCCCTCATTGGAGGAAAGGAAAATTTTGGGCATGGAGGCATCCGACTGGCTGGAAGGCTCTGAGGATGAAACTTGCCGTTTTGTGGTGGATTCCAATTTTCTGAACAATCAGCGTTATTTGAACCGCCATCTGATTTTTGTAAACCAGAAAATGCAGATGGACGGTGTCTACATCTGCGCCTTTTATTCTGCGGAGGAAAGGCGTGCCCGGTTGAAAATGCGCCACCCAAAGGCTTTCCGTCTTCATTTTGCCTTGGATTTCCTTTGGCACAGGGCGTGTCCCAAAATGTTTCTGACACGCCGGCTCTATTTTTCCATCTACAAGCAGGTGAAAAGGGTGTATCCTATGCCGGAAGTGCTTGGGCGTCTTTGTTTCTGTGGATTTGACATCCTGCATTCTGAGGTTATTGACGGGGCGACTGTGGTGGTGTGCCGGAAAACGGGAATCCCTTCCTCAGATGAGCATCCCTCGTACAATCTGCTCATCTCGTTGCGCAGGGTCGGAAAAAACGGCCGATGGTTCAATGTCTATAAGCTGCGTACCATGTACGCATATTCTGAATATCTGCAACAGTATGTGTATGAAAAATGCGCCTTGGACAAGGAGGGCAAGTTCGCCAATGACTTCCGGATTTCCGGATGGGGCAGGAGGTTGCGCAAGTATTGGCTGGATGAACTCCCGATGTTGTTGAACATCCTGAAGGGGGATATGAAAATTGTGGGCGTGCGTCCGTTGAGTGAGCAGTACTATTCTTTGTATACGCCGGAAATGCAGCAGTTAAGAATAACGGCAAAACCGGGTTTGCTGCCGCCCTTTTATGTGGATATGCCGGAGGGGATTGATGAGGTGCAGGAGAGCGAACGGAAATATATTGAGGCGTTCCGAGCCCATCCGTTCCGTACCCAATGGGTCTATTTTTGGAAAATCATTTACAGCATCCTCATCAAACGTCATCATTCCCATTAGCCATGAAGCGTATAGCCATTGTAGTAGTGGTGTTTTTTTTCGTGGTTGGTCTCCATGCCCAGAAAGGTGGGTTCAATTACCATTTTTCCGGTTTCGTGGATCCGCAGCTCTTCATGGACAGCCGTCAGGTGGTGGGTGCACGGGAAAGCGAGCTGCTTTTCTACCCTGCCCCCAAGGATCTGGATGCGGAGGGGAACGATCTGAATGCGGTGCCGAACCTGAACATGTTGGCCATCACCACACGGCTTGGCCTGCGGATTCAGGCTCCCGACTGGGGCGCCACAAAGGTCTCCTCATATCTGGAGGGCGACTTCACCGGCTCCAACGAGGCCGGCATCAATATGCTGCGGCTCCGTCACGCTTACATCAGACTGCAGCGGGAACGTTCGGAATGGCTCTTCGGACAATATTGGCATCCGTTAGTGGTGCCGGATATAATGCCGGGCACCCGTCCGTTGAACATGGGCATTCCGTTCCATCCATATTCGCGTTACGTGCAGGGACGATACCTCTGCAGGAGTTCCGCGTCACGTCCGTTTGTGCAGATGGAGGCTGTCGCCGCATTCCAGCTGGACAATGCCTCTGCGGGCCCTTACGGAAAAAGCACCGCGTATCTGCGTGCCGCTGCACTGCCGGAGGGGAACCTGCAGCTGCGGTACGTCTGGGGAGAGCGTGTCTCCAGCTTTTTGGGCTGCATGTTCAATGCCGAGGTGCTGCGTCCGCGGAATTATTTTGATGATGCCGCCGGCCTGCTCCATCGGACCTCCACCACGTTCCCCTCTTTCACCATGTCGCTGTTCGGGCGCCATGACTATAAGGGTTGGAGCCTCCGCTACCAGGGAATCTATGGTGACAACCTGTTTGAGCAGGGTCTGTTGGGCGGATATTTGGAAATGATAGCCCCTTCGGGAAAAGGCTATGTTTACGAACCTTTCGGATGCACCTCCATCTGGACCGATTTCCGACGAATCTCCGGCAAATGGCGGCCAGGAATTTTTCTCGGCTATACGCAAAACAATTCTTTCGGCCGATGGTTTGATGCGGATGCCACAGTCTACGGCCGCGGATTTGACATCGACAACGTTTGGCGGGTGCAGCCGCAAGTGGCTTTCTGTCCGTTTGACCATCTTCACTTTTGCGCTGAAATAGAATACACTTCTGCCAAATATGGTGAAAAACTCAAGTATGGTTCTTCGACCCGGTACCGTTCCGTGTATGCGGTGGGCAACACCCGTCTGGTGCTGGCGGCCGTGCTGTATTTTTAGCGGCTTGGGCCTGCATTAAAAAAACATCCTTATTTGTTAATGTATATTTCTTTTTTTTGTATCTTCGCATATTTATTATTTTGCCTTTGTCATTGGGTATAAATGATTAACCCATAATTGTTTATATGCGACTGACAAAGGCGAAGCCGTGTTTTTATCCATCAAAATAATTCTAAATGCGCACTGAAACAAACGTTCAGGAGGAAAACTGGACCACCGTCATCAAACCACGGAGCGGGCTCTTTGAAGTGGACTTGAAGGAAATCTGGCGTTATAGGGATTTGCTCTCGCTGTTTGTGAAAAGGGATATAATCACCCAGTACAAGCAGACTATTCTTGGGCCGTTATGGTGGCTGATACAGCCGGCTCTGACCGTTGTGATGTACATGGTGGTGTTCGGCGGAATCGCCGGCATTCCGACCGATGGCATTCCGCAACCGCTTTTCTACCTGGGCGGTGTCTGCATGTGGCAGTATTTTTCGGACTGCCTCACCAAAACTTCCAACACTTTTGTCACCAATGCGAATATTTTCGGCAAGGTCTATTTCCCCAGGCTGATCATGCCGTTGTCCAATACGGTCAGCAATCTGGTGCGGTTCGGCATCCAGTTTGGTCTGTTTGTTGTTGTCTATTTGTTCTATGTTATTGGCGGTACGGTAGTTTATCCAAACTGGTATATGCTCCTGTTCCCTATTCTTCTGCTGATGATGGCCGGCCTGGCATTAGGTTTCGGCATCATCATCTCATCCATGACCACAAAATACCGTGACCTGCAGGTGTTGTTCAGTTTCTTTGTCTCCTTGTGGATGTATGCCACGCCGATTGTTTATCCGTTGAGTCAGGTAAAGGGCAAGACAGTGGCGGGTTTTGATTTATATAACCTTATGTGCATCAATCCGGTAACCCCTGTAATTGAGACCTTCAAGCATGCGGCCCTGGGGGCCGGCCAGTTCATCGGCTGGGGCTGGCTGTTGTACAGTTTCATGTTCATGCTGTTTGTACTTGGATTTGGCATTCTTATTTTCAATAAGGTGCAAAAAAGCTTCATGGATACGGTATAGTTTGTGCCGTTCCGCCGTTTTGGAACCTTCTTTTTGTCTGAACGAGTCTGCAAATGGACAAGATGCTGTCGGTCATCGTTCCTGTTTACAACGTGGCTTCAATGCTTCGCCGTTGCATTGAAAGCCTGTTCTGTCAAAGTTTCACGGATTATGAATTGCTGCTGGTGGATGACGGAAGCACGGATGACAGCGGAAAAATATGCGAAGACTATGCGGCGATGGACCAACGGGTCCGTGTGTTCCATAAGACCAATGGGGGAGTCAGTTCAGCCCGGAATTTAGGATTGGAGAGGGCCCGCGGGGAATGGATTCTTTTCCTGGATGCCGATGACACGCTGCTGCCGGGCGGATTGCAAACCTTGGTGGACGGCATTTCTGAGGAGGTGGATTTTGTGATGGGCGGATACCTTGAGGATGACGGAAACAGGGTCATCATTGATACGGGGATTCTCAATACGAAGGGTGTTATTGACAAAAAAGCTGCAATGGGGAAGATGTTTACGAATCCTGGTTCGATATACATGGGCTATGCATGGGGAAAACTGTTCAGGAACGAAATAATTACCGGCAAACAGATTGTGTTTGACGAAAAAATCAAAATCAAGGAGGACTGCTTGTTTGTGGTGGAATACCTTTGTTCCACCACACGACAGGTCTTTTTTTCTTCGGTTCCCGTCTATCATTACATCCGGCAGCCCCAAAGTGTCATGAGTCGGTTATCAGTTTCCTATAATCCTGATTATCTATCCATTTTTGATGTGG
>JAEEGH010014708.1_pt1 | contig 17132 bp, 15 predicted proteins | sample 9134181 | NCBI WGS metagenome assembly JAEEGH01 (sample SAMN16246544, study PRJNA631951) | gut metagenome | biome: gut microbiome; feature: rumen; material: DP-attached | host: Bos | place: Iran: Karaj | collected 2018-10
GTGGAACTACCTGGCAATATCCAGCTACCACCAGATTTCTTCGATGTGATAATCATCGATGAGTGCCACCGTTCTATCTATGGTGACTGGCGTAAGGTGCTGGAATATTTCAATACTGCCAAGATGATAGGTCTGACAGCGACGCCTGTGCCAGAAACATTGGCCTTCTTCAACAAGAACCTTGTGGTGAACTATACGCTGGAGCGTTCCATCGTCGATGGTGTGAATGTGGATGGCCGTATCTACCGTATCAAGACAGAAGCCACAGAGAATGGCGGTGCTATTCTCAAAGGGCAGAAACTGAAACGAGTGACCAGATACACAGGTGAGGTAGAGGACATCAAGAATGAGGAAACCAAGAATTACACCCGAGAAGAACTGAACCGCAGTATCATCAATCCGGCTCAGATCAAACTGGTGTTGGAGACCTATCGTGATGCCGTCTATACGGAGATGTTTACTGATCCTCAGCGTGAACCCATCATGGACTATCTGCCCAAGACGCTTATCTTCGCGCTCAATGAGAATCATGCTACGAATATCGTCAAGATAGCCAAGGAGGTATTTGGCAGAACTGATAATAAGTTCGTACAGAAAATCACCTATTCTTCAGGCGACAGCAACGAACTGATACGCCAGTTCCGTAATGATAAGGAGTTCCGCATAGCCGTTACCTGTACGCTCGTGGCTACGGGCACTGACGTCAAGCCCCTGGAGGTGGTGATGTTCATGCGCGATGTGGCCTCTGAACCGCTCTATATCCAGATGAAAGGACGTGGTGTCCGCACCATTGGCGACGACCAGTTGCGTAACGTCACACCCAATGCCTTCAGCAAGGACTGCTATTTCCTGGTGGATGCCGTTGGTGTGACAGAATCCCACAAGACGGTTCCTGGTGGTGGCAATGGCCCTCAGGGACCGACCATCACACTGAGACGGCTATTAGAACTGTTGACGCATGGCAATGTGTCTGACGAGAACCTCCTGACCCTTGCAGCCAAACTGCCACGCATCGACAAGAAATGCAATGACAGCCAGCGTGAAGAATTCAAAAGACTGGCTCATGTAGGTATGAAGGAGATTTCATCAAATATCTATGAGGCTTATGCAAGGGGTCTGGAAATCTACGAGGATATCAATGCTCCCAATCTGGAGCGTAAGGCATTGGTGGCTCCGCTGACGCATCATCCTGAGGCACGTCATTACCTGTTGATCTTGGCAGCAGGATTCGTGGAAACCCTGCAACCAGGCGAGGATACGCTTATCTCTAAGGGCTTCTCACAGGAAGAGGCCCAAAAAGTGACATCGGCCTTTGAGGAGTATTGCGAGGCGCATAAGGATGAGATAGAGGCCCTTCGTATGATCTATAACAATGAGGGTGAGCCTCTGACTTACTATATCCTGAAGGACTTGGAGAACAAACTGAAGATGGCCAACAACAAATTCCAGTCTTCACGCATCTGGAATTCGTATGCCATTGTGGATCCTCAGTCTGTCAAACGACATACCACCAAGGAGGAAAAAGAAGCACTCACCAATATCATTCAGTTGGTGCGCTTTGCCAATCATCAGATAGAGAAACTGGAGAGCCTGTACCCCTTGGCCCAGCAGCGCTTTAACCTCTGGTATGGACAGATGCAGCGAACGGTGACAGAATCGCAGATAGCCATCATCCGTCAGATCGTGGACTATATCGCCTCGAATGGCGCCTGCACCATCAAGGATATCATCGACGATGACAGGTCGCGTGCAGCGCAGCTGATCAGTGCCTTTGGAGGAAAAGAGCAGGCTGACGAGGCACTGGTCTCACTCTCGAAGTTCTTACTTTACAGAAAAACCGCTTAACATTTTATGGCAACAAATAAAGAAACATCGCTTACCAAAAAAGTCTGGACGCTGGCCACTACGCTTTCAGGGCAGGGCATCGGCTTTACAGACTATATCACACAACTAACTTATCTCTTGTTCCTGAAGATGGACGACGAGAACACCGAAATGTTTGGTGAGGCCTCGTCCATTCCGGAAGGCTACCGTTGGAAAGACCTCATCGACCTGAAAGGTCTGGACCTAATTGCCCAGTACGAGGAGACGCTGAAGAAACTGAGTGCAGAGGAAAACCTCATTGGCACCATCTTCGTGAAGGCCCAGAATAAAATCGACAAGCCCGTCTATCTGCGCAAGGTCATCACCCTCATCGATGAGGAACAATGGCTGGTGATGGATGGCGACGTGAAGGGTGCCATCTATGAGAGCATCCTCGAAAAGAACGGTCAGGATAAGAAGAGTGGAGCAGGCCAGTATTTCACCCCTCGTTCATTGATCTCTGCAATGGTCGAAGTTACTTGTCCCAAGATAGGAGAAACCGTTTGTGACCCCGCTTGCGGAACGGGTGGATTCCTTTTGGCTGCCTACGACTTTATGAAGGATCAGTCGCAGGATAAGGCCAAGCGCGATTTCCTGCGCGATGAGGCTTTATTAGGCTATGATAATACTGCCCTGGTGGTGACGCTGGCCTCTATGAACCTCTATCTGCATGGCATCGGCACCAATCGCAGCCCGATTCTTTGCGAGGACTCATTAGAGAAACAGCCTCAGAAACTGGTGGATGTCATTCTGGCTAATCCGCCTTTTGGCACACGTCCTGCTGGTAGTGTGGATATCGACCGTCCGGATTTCTATGTCGAGACGAAGAACAACCAGCTGAACTTCCTGCAGCACATCATGGTGATGCTGAAGAATACGGGGCGCGCTGCTGTGGTGCTGCCTGACAACGTGCTGTTTGAAGGTGGTGCTGGCGAGACCATCCGTAAGGAACTGCTGAAGGACTTCAATCTCCATACCATTCTCCGCCTGCCTACAGGCATCTTCTATGCGCAGGGCGTGAAGGCCAATGTGCTCTTCTTTAAAAAAGGAGAACCAACCCAAAATGTGTGGTACTACGACTATCGCACAGGCATCAAGCACACGTTGGCCACCAAACCCATGCTTCGTCACCATCTTGACGACTTTGTGAAATGTTATCATGCAGAAAATCTCTCTGCACGTCAGGAAACCTACAGCGAGGAGAATCCCAATGGCCGTTGGCGCAAATATCCCGTTGCAGAATTGCTGAAGCGCGACAAGACCAGCCTTGATATCTCATGGATCAAGGAGACCAACGACGATGATGATATGACACTCACAGAGCTGATGCAGACAATCCAGCAGAAGAGCGACAACATCAGCAAGGCAGTCTCACAGTTGCAGGACTTATTAAAAGGAATTGAGGAATGAACGAAAATATGGATTTCGAAGCCTATATACGCCAAGGTGAGCCAGATAGGAAAGAAAAAGCTTCTATCTGGCAAACTGCCATAGGACTGCAAGCTGTGGATGGCCTGAAAACGTCGGACTATCTGATACAGACGGCTCGCAAGCATATTGAGGGCGATATAGATATTGACCAGGCACGCGAACTGATAAAAGCCTATTATCAATCCAAATCTGTACGTGAACCAGATGATGACGAGAAGCAAGAGGCTGATAAGGTATCGGCCAATATTACCAAGATACTCTCGTCGAAGACATTCGACTTCAGTACCAATGGACTTGTGTCTTTGCATCGTCGCATTTTCGAAGGCGTATTTAAGCATGCTGGCAAAGTGCGTGATTATGATATTACCAAGAAGGAATGGGTGCTTGAGGGCGATACCGTAAACTATCTGAACTTTGAAGATTTGCGTCGTGCCATCAACTATGATCTGGAGCAGGAACGTAATTTTAGCTATAAAGGTATTTCGCAAGACGCGATGATAACTCATTTATCCAGATTCGTTTCTGGCTTGTGGCAGATACATGCTTTTGGTGAAGGGAATACGCGTACAACAGCAGTGTTTACGATTCTTTATCTGCGCCATATAGGATTCAAGGTTACCAACGATATGTTTGCCCAGCACTCTTGGTATTTCCGTAACGCTTTGGTGCGTGCTAACTATAAGAATGCCGTAAAAGGCATTGATTACTCACCTGTATATCTGGAGCGTTTCTTCCGTAACCTATTGCTTGGCGAAAAGTGGGATCTGCGTAACCGCTATCTGCATATTAATCCAAGCAAAGAATGGAGAGAACAACCTAATCTGGATACCCGAACAAGTAACGAACAAGCACCCCACAAGCACCCCACAAGCTCCCCACAAGTACAGGACAAGTTGCATACTGACGATCCCAATATCTTAAGAATCGTTCAAGTAGTAGGTGCACAAGAACTATCAGTAAAGGAGATTATGGATGGAATTGGATTGAAAGATAGAAAAAATGTTTTGAATCTTTATCTCAATCCAGCCATCACTGGTGGCTACATCCGTCTGCTATATCCTGACAAGCCTCGTCATCCACGACAGAAATATCTGCTAACTGATAAGGGATTTGTGCTTTACAAACAACTAAGAGGAGAGTAGTGTATGGATACAAAGAAGTTACGCCAGAAGGTACTCGACCTCGCCATACGTGGTAAGCTCGTTCCCCAAGACCCGAATGATGAGCCAGCCTCCGTATTGCTGGAACGCATCCGTACAGAGAAAGAACGCCTGATCAAAAAAGGAAAGATCAAACGCAGCAAGAAGTCTGCATCTGATGATGAGATTGAAGCACCCTTCGAGATTCCTGAGAGTTGGGAGTGGGTGAGATTGGATGATATTGCCTATTTTGGTGGAGGGAAAACACCTTCGATGGAGGAAAAACGATATTGGCAGAACGGAAGGAATCTCTGGATTACATCCAAAGATATGAAATGTGACCGAATTAGTGATTCTTTAATGAAAATCTCAGATGAAGCTTTGCCTATTATGACACAGTATAATCCTGGGACATTGTTGATGGTTACTAGAAGTGGTATCTTAAGACATTCTTTACCTATTGCTATACTTGAAAAGGTAGCTACAGTAAACCAAGATTTAAAAACAATCTCATTCTATTTTTATGATATTGCTGAGTATATATTCTATTCTATAAAAGCAAAAGAGAAATATATCCTCAAAGAATATCATAAAGATGGAACAACTGTTGATAGTATTAACTTTGAAAAGTTTATTGATATTCTCTTACCTTTACCATCTTTAAATGAGCAGAAACGTATAATAAATGAAGTTGAGCGTTGGTTCACCTTAATTGATGAACTGGAGAGCAATGAGGGTGATTTGTTGAAGGCTATCGATAAAGCAAAATCCAAAGTCCTCGACCTCGCCATACATGGTAAACTTGTTCCTCAAGACCCCAACGACGAACCAGCCATCGACCTCTTAAAGCGCATCAATCCCAAGTTTGAACCTTGTGATAATAATACTGAAAGCAGAAAGATACCAGAAAGTTGGTGCCTATCAAATCTGAAGAGTGTTTGTACAGATTTAATTGTACCCCAGCGAGATAAACCAACTCGCTTTGATGGCGATATACCTTGGTGCAGAATAGAAGATATTGAAGGGAAATATTTAAATGGCTCTTTATCAAATCAAAATGTATCATTAGACTTGATTAAAGAAATGAATATGAGAATATGTCCCATAGGCACAGTACTTTGTTCTTGTAGTGCCTCTTTGGGTATACAGGCTATCACAACTGTTGAATGTTGTACAAATCAAACATTTATTGGCATCGTTCCTCAAAAGAACGTACTTAAAAAGGATTTCCTTTACTATTTCCTAATGAGTCAGACTAAAAAGTTTTACGACATAGGAACAGGTACAACAATTAAATACATTTCTCGAGCTAAATTTGAAGAATTAACAATTCCTATCCCTCCATTACAAGAACAGATCTGCATTATTGCAAAAATAGAAGAACTCTTTGCAGTCCTTGATAGTATCAAAGAATCCTTAGAGATATAGAAAAAGAGAAAGAATAACCAAAAACTTAAGATATGAGTACATGGATTGTTAGAGCAAACCCTTCGAGATTTAGAATTCACAAATTTATTCGTGAATATGGATTTGTGGAGTTTCGACAAACTATGAAGTTTCAAGAAGGTGATATTGTTTATTTGTATATAACAGCCCCTTCTAAGAGGGTGGAATATAAAATGGTGGTAGAGCGGGCTGACATTCCACTTAGTGAAGCATATGATGATTCTGCCTATTCCCTTTTGAAAAAGCCTACTACATTTGTAGATTCGGATAGGTTTGTTCGTTTTAGGAATATATCCCATATTGAAACCAATGAATTGTGCTATAAGAAACTCTTAGATCATGGTTTTACTTACACCATGCAATCTGACAGACCAGTTAATAATGAAACAGAAGCATACATAGAGAGCTTTTTCCAAAAACGATAAAAAGAAACAATCATGGATAAAGAAGTCGATTTAATACCCAATGCTGACGATAGAATTGTCTGTGTAAAAGTAGGCAAGGTAGAACGTGAGAGTCTTTATGAAATGACTCGTAAATACTGGGTCATGAAGCTGGAAAGAGCCTCAAAAGCTACACATGTATTAGCAATAGTTGATGGCTATGTAAAGGCTGTTTATATCCCAGAGAGGTGGTTCTTTTCTAGGGATTATGGAAAGGAACACAGAATAGAGTTCATAGGAAAGGAAGATCCGACATCAGAATATATAGGGAAATATGTTCAGAACTATTATGGCTATAGCGCCAATCCCGTGAAATATATTAATATGTGATAGATAGTAATTGTAATAAAGAAATAACTAAAACTTAAGATATGGAAGAGAGATTTTCGTGGATTCCGTTTTATTCGGAACTTGCAAAGACATTACTCGAATATAAGAATGACAGGAAACCTATAGTCGAATTCATTTATTCGGATTTGTCAACAGTAGGAGGTAAATCTCTGGTGGATTATATTCACATGGAAGATGGCAGTCGTGTGAAGGATATAGATCCTTTCTCTGTATTCGCTATCTTTAATCGTAGCCTGAAATTAGAAAACAAAATGGCTTTTCTACAGAAATTCAAGGATAGATTTGGTATAAAGGCAGACTTACCAAAAGATTTCGATGGAATACCTACCGTAAACTCCCAGAGGGCTTTCTTTTTTAATTGGGCAGAAAAGAATGCGGAGAGCATCCGCCAATTTTGGGAGCTGTTCGAGGGCGTAGTGCTGGAAAAGGATATCAGTGAGATCTTCAATCAAATGGTGAATAAAACGGTATCCCAATATTCACTGACAATGATTCTCTACTGGATTGCTCCAAATCGTTTCATTAATCTTGATGGAAGAAACAGAGCCTATCTGAATACATTAGGATTGCCAGAACAGTATCCAGATTTGAAATATACAGATTATTCAAAGCTCATAGAGAAAGTTAAAGGGATGATGAGTGATCATACTATCTCGCCAGCATCTTTCCCTGAACTATCTTTCGCTGCTTGGAGCCTTGATCAGACAGATAGAATCTGGATGTATAAGAAATATGATGATGCATTTTCTTACGATGTGATCAAAATGGGCTCTTCTGCGAAAGGCCAACTGGATTTCTCTACCTATAAGAATAAGAAGGCACTTGGCGATGCTTATCGAAAAATAAGTGGAAACACTGATGTCGCTATTCCAGACATGTATTGGAAATTGATAAAGGACGTGAAAGTTGGAGATATCGTGGTCGTCTTTGATTCACTGAAAGAAGGTAGAACAATTAACCATCAGCTTTTTGGATGGGGACGTATCACTTCTGATGTTTACTATGATATGAATGACGATAATCCCATTCAAAGAAAAGTGGAATGGCACATGCCCTTGCCTGAGTCGCCTATCAAAGAAACGAAAACGAACAACACGCGGTATTTTCATGAAGTGAATGGAATTGAGGCTGCAAACATCATGAATCTTTTAGGTATTAACAAAGAAGAGGGTATAACTATGGAAAGAGGAAGTATTGATAAATATATCCAGTTGCTGAGAACAAATAAGAATTTAATTCTAACTGGTGCACCTGGAACAGGTAAGACCTATTTGGCGAAACAAATAGCTAAACAGTTGTTGAAGATTGAAGAAGATGATGAACTTCAAAAAGACAAACGTTTTGGATTTGTGCAGTTCCATCCTTCGTATGACTATACTGATTACGTAGAGGGATTGAGACCTTATGGAGATAGTGGTGAGATCGGATTTGAACGTAAAGATGGAGTCTTTAAAGAATTCTGTAAAAATGCGTTAGGGACTCCTAAAGAGCATCTTACTTCATTTGATGAGGCTTATGAGAGTTTGTGCTTCGATATTAAGGACGAATTGGTGGAAAATGTACCTTTGAAGAGTGGTAAATATTCTACAAAATTATCTGTATTCGGAAAAGATACGATTAGATGGGAAGCTCCTAATAGTGGAAATCCGAGTGTGAATGTTGTAACAAGAGAAAGACTGAGAAAACTTTATGGCGAGTATGACACGATAGAGAAGCTTAGAAAGATTGATAATATTAATGATGCTATCAGAGATGTTATTAGGGGATGTAATACTACCATGTATTATGCTATTTTACAGGAGATCTTATTAAGAATTTCCAAGCTTAAGACTGGCATTTATACGGAATATATTTCAGAAGATGCGAAATCTGATAATAGTGTTCAGCAAACTCCATCTGTATTTATCATAGATGAAATCAATCGTGGTGAGATATCCAAGATATTTGGAGAGTTGTTCTTCTCCATTGATCCTGGCTATAGAGGTGTTGCAGGACGCGTGAAGACCCAGTATCAGAATCTGATTGAAGAGGGCGATGCTTTCAAAGATGGCTTCTATGTACCCGAGAACGTATATATTATAGGTACGATGAATGATATTGATCGTAGCGTGGAGAGTATGGATTTTGCTATGCGTCGCAGGTTTGCTTGGGCTGAGGTAAGTGCAGAAGAGAGCATGAAGATGCTGGATGGCATTGCCAATGAGAGCGAGATTAAGAAAAAGATGCAGAACTTGAACGATGCCATTCTGAAAATTCGTGGTCTTGGAGCTGCCTACCAGATAGGCGCTGCTTACTTTAAGAAGATAGAGGAATATGGTGGTGACTTCCAAAAACTGTGGGATTTCCATCTGAAAGGTTTGTTATACGAATACCTGCGTGGTAATGTAAATGCAGAAGAACAATTGGAGGAATTGAAGCAGGCGTACGATAAGTAAAACAGCTGATGGAGCGACCTATTCAAATCAGAGACAATAATAGGGAAGGGCTAATAATTGACGATGAACAGCATCTTGAGAATCTCAAGAAGATTGCAGAGAATCCAATCAATAAATTAAGCCTCGATGACAATCCCAATTTACTGATCTTTCCTCAGAATTTTAATGAATATGGGGATAAGATAGGGGATCAGTATGTCTTTGAAATTGATGAGAATAAACTCATGACCAATAATATTATGGGCTTTATTGGCTATGGTAAAACGAAAGTAAGAATTCATTCACGCTTTGCTCAGGGCGAAGATGACTATTTCTTGCATTACATGCTCCAGAAGGTTTTCGCCATCAATCTCTTTGATCTGAAATATCATGCAGATGATGAAAGTATTTTCGATTTTCTGATTTATCTGTTCCCTGCATTCCTGAAGCGAGCCATACGCCAAGGGCTATATAAAGAGTATCAGACGAGGGCGTATAACGATGCTAATATCAGGGGTAGAATAGATGTAAGCAGACATATCCGCCAGAATACACCTTTTGCTGGTAATGTGGCTTATTCTACTCGTGAGTATGCGTATGATAATCATGTCACTCAGCTGATTCGCCATACGATAGAATTTATCTCTAACCATCCTTATGGTGGAGGCATTTTGCAGAATGATGATTTGACGAAGGATGCTGTGACGATGATAAGGGAGGCTACACCCAGCTATAGTCATAATGAGCGTAGGAGGATTGTTAATCAGAATCTTCGTCCGCTACATCATCCGTATTTTGGGGAATATCGGAATCTGCAACGACTTTGTGTTCAGATATTACGATACGAAGAAATCAAATATGGACGCAATGAAAATGAAATCTATGGTGTACTCTTCGATGGTGCCTGGCTATGGGAAGAATATCTGAATACGATTTTGCAGGATTGTGGTTATATACATCCTCAGAATAAGATATCGAAGGGACGGATATATTTGTTTACAGACAGAACTGGGGTACGTTATCCAGATTTCTATAAAGATGGTATCGTGCTGGATGCGAAATATAAGCGATATGCAGAACTTGAATTACAGAAACTGGATGGCGACGATTTGCATCAGGTGATTACCTATATGTATATACTGGCAGCTAAGCATGGTGGTTTCATTGTACCCAGACAATATGGATTATACGGTTATAGTTCCCAGCCCAAGACCCTTAAAGGTTATGGTGGCAGCATGAATATCTATGGAATCATAGTGGATACGCCTGCTAATGATTTCAAGACGTATTGTCAGCAGATGAGCCATTATGAGCAAGAGTTCGTGAATAGGTTGCCTCAGATAGTGGAATATCTTGTATAATATAATAATGTGATATATGGAGATAAAGATTCCTAAAACAAAACGAGAAGCTTATGCTCAGTTGGATGAGATGCTGAGTGAAGAGGATAAGAGAGCCATCATGAATGGTGATCCTTTTGAATTCCATTTTACTCTTGGGATGTTGATTCGGAATAACTGGATCTATGAGCAGGAGGAAGCAGACGTGAAGCTTCTGGCTGGACTCTTCAGCAAAGATCCTGAGTTTTACTTCGCTGATGAGTTGTCAGGCGACATCATAAAAGATTATAAGAAACATTTAAAGAGAATAATAAAAAAAATAAAACTATGAGTACAGAATCAATTATTGGCGTTGTTAGCGGTATTATTGGTATTGGAACATTTTTATATGGCTGTTATCTTTGGTTAAAAAAGAGAATGGAAAAACGGCCCATGATAGAGTTGTTTAAAGAAATGATGCAAAAGAACTTGCATGATACAGATCGCAGGAAAATACTTAAAAGACTAAATACGTATCCTCTAATTAATTATAGAATAAAAGCGGATTATATCGAGGCTTTTGAATTAGGTAACAGAGGACCAGAAGCCGTATTGCAGGATATCTTTATTAGTAATGATATTGAGCCAACAGACGACCTCTGTAAAGAAATCTATGGCGTAAAGATGCCTTCCTGGCAGGCTAAGTTCGCTGAAAAAAAAAAGAATAATTCAGAACTGAAAACAGAAACTCCTATTGTATCAGAGGAAAAGAAGATGACGGAAAACCCTTCTAAAAGGACTGGGGAGCAGACCGTATTTATGTCCGAGCTTCTTAAAAGAGATTATCCGGACACATGTGGGCGTCTCGTGGAAATACTCCAAAAGCACCAAGTGAATTTCAAATTCTTGAAAGGCACAGAAGATATTTGGTGCCGTGATTATATGCCAGTTCAGAATAGATACGGAAAGCTGATTCAGTTCAAATACGAACCAAGTTATCTTACGGAAAACGAGGAATGGAGAAAGTCAATCTCTGATGTCGAAAAAGTCTGTCAATTAAATAATCTCACAGCTGAGCACTCTGATATCAACCTAGATGGTGGTAATGTGTTAATTTGCGATGATAGAGCTATCATATCTAAAAGAATATATGAGGAAAATCCTAAACTATCCAAGGAATATATAGATAGTGAACTTGAAAGACTCCTGGAATGTGAGGTTATCATCATTCCTGCATATGCAAAGAAATATGATATGACTGGCCATGCTGATGGGATGGTGAGATTTGTAGATAGGAACACCATCATTGGCAACAAGTTGGAGAATGAATTTGCAAATTGGCGCAAAGAGATGCAAGAGGTCATTGCGAAATATAATCTGAAATATATCGATGTGCCTCTCCTCACAGACATGAAAGATCGCAAGCATCCATTAAGCGCACAGGGTGTATATGTGAATTTCCTGGAAGTTAATAACCTGATCGTATTGCCTATCTTTGGAAGACCAGAAGATGACGAGGTCTTCAAAATCATGGAAGAAACATTCCCCGATAGAGTGATAGAACGCATTGACTATAATGATGTCGCTCTCGAGGGTGGATTGGTTAATTGCACAACATGGGTGGCAAAATTATAAGTTGTAAGAATAATGGAGAAATAATATGGCTAGTTATAAAGAATATAAATGTGAGGGGTGCGGTTATACTGTTAATGCAAACCCTAAAGGAATGGATATGGTGATGATGGGGGAGATTAATAGCTATCTCTGCTCGGATTGTAAGGAGATTGTTGATGTAGTTAATCCTCATGGGGAGAAGCCAGAGAAGATCGTTTGCCCAGAGTGTGGCTCAGAGAAGATTGAGAAGTGGAATCCCAAGACTGGCAAGTGTCCGAAATGTGGTGGAGATATGAAAGCGACAGGAGTTTGTTTGTGCGTAGATTAAAATAACAAAAGAACCGTCCCTCTGTTACACTTATGATTCAACAGAGAAATAAAGCATTCAATAGGTTAGTCTTAAAAGGTTAAGATTGCTTATCCGCTGCATTGTTCTTAAGACTCGCTGCGCTCATATAAGCGGCAAAGCCGAGCGTGAGAGAATCGTGCGGCGGTTTATTTTGTGGAAATTTGGAATTTTCAAAGAAATATACTATCTTTGCAGCGAAATAATTAATTTGTTCGGGCATCTACAACAATCCCACTGTAAATCACAAAGTGTCTGACACCTTGTAAGTATTAAATCCATAACAACAAGATGAATACAAACGAAACAAAACGGAAGTACGAGAAGCCTTCGATGAAGGTGTACGAACTGAAGCGCCACTCGATGATTCTCTGCGGAAGCCCGTTAGATAATCCGAGTGACTATCCCGACGGCGGCGACCCGCTCGGATTCTAACCAACCCAGTGTCTAACCAATTAAAAAGAAACGACAATGAAGACAACGAAGTTTTTATCATTGGCTGCACTGGCTCTGATATTTGCCGCTTGCAGCAACGAGAACGACGAACTGACCCAGCAGCCCGCTGAGCAGCCCGCCGACAACATGATCACCATCACCGCGAAACTCGCCCCGAAGAGCGGTGGCGCACAGACCCGCACTATAAGCGATCAGACGACCTACATCAAGGCTGACTGGACCGTGAACGAGCAGTTGAAAATCATCAGTGTGGACGGAAGCACGGCCACTGCCAATATTGACGCTGTGGATGGTAACGGCGCGGCTACCGTCTCGTTCAGTATTGCATCATCTGCCAAAGACAAGGACTGCACCATCATCTATCCCGCATCTGCCGACTATACCGAAACGGCCGGTGTCTATACAGCCAACCCTATTACCGCACAGGACGGTACGCTGAATGCCGGTCTTGACGTGCGTATCGGAGAAGGTCATATTACGAATGACGCAACCCCAACGCTCGAAGTGACCACACAGCCCGCCGCGCAGTTCGCCATCTTCAAGCTGACGATGAAGAACATCGATGCTAAGGAAGATATTTCGGCCACGAGCGTTGCCATCATCGACCAGACAGGCGCGACACTGACCACCGTCACACCCGCCTCGGGCTGTGACAAGGTAATGTACGTCGCCCTGCCCATCACGGCCACCACGCTGAAGTTCTCGGTCACGGGAAGTGACAGCAAGAAGTACTTCAACATGGCATCAGGTCTCACGCTCGGTACGAACTTTTACCAGTCGACCGTAAAACTCGCCACCGTTGGCGACGTGATGCTCGCCTCGGGCAAGTGCGCCAAGGCAGGGACGGCAGGAGCCGTGGCGATGATAGCCTATCTGGGCGACGGCGAGACAAACACGACATACAACTGCGGCCTCGCCATCGCACTGGCCGATGCCAATAGCATGATATGGAAATGGAGCAACAATAGCAACGAGCTGGCCGGTGTGTCTTGCTCGACGTTGATGACCGACCACAAGGCTTTTCTTAACGGCATCGCCGACACGGAGACGCTGAACACGAAATACGTTAACGATGACCCTGATGACCCTGACTATGACTATGCCGCAACGAAGGCAAAGAAATACCAGAATATCGTGGCTGCCCCGGCAGGCACGAGCGGCTGGTTCCTGCCCAGCAGCGGCCAGTGGCTGAAGTTCTTCGAGGCAGCGGGCGTGAATGTTGATGGAATAGATTGGGCGGACTGGGCTCCTGCACCAAGCGGTGGCTCTTTGGCAGACAATTGGACAAAGATCAACGCACTGATGGAGGCGGCATCGACGGGAAGTTCCTTAAAGACGGGGGATAACTGGTACTGGTCGAGTTCCGAAGCCACTAAGAACCACGCCGCGCTCGTGCGCTTCAGTCTGGAGGACGGTGTGGGGCTGGTCATCACTGGCAAGGGCGCCTGGTATTTCGTGCGCTCCTTCCTTGCCTTCTAAGATACTGCCTCCGCCCGGTAGCGCGATGCCAGACACAGTGTGACGGGAAGGAAAAACGTTGATATCAATAGGTTAGCTTTTGGTTAATAAGATTGTCACCGCTGCATGGTTCTTAAGACTCGCTGAGCTCATATAAGCGGCAAAGCCGAGCGTGAGAAAATCGTGCGGCGGTTTTTTTTGTGGAAATTTGGAAGTTATCTGGATTTTATGTATATTTGCAGCGTGAACCAGGAGAAATCTGGTTTATATTGATGCCCTAAAGGGGTGTCAGTAGTTTGTTTCTCGTCTAAGTAATCGAAAAAGCCAAAAAGATTCGCACTGAGAGAACAGACTATCATACTTGCGTTTCAAAAAAGGGACGTGGGATTTATGGTAGTTTGCTTCAGTGCGAAAAGGTTATTGGCTTTACCAGATTACATTGGACAGCATTCTTCCCCCCACGTTCCTCCTTATATATAGTAAGGTAGAAGAGGAAAGTGTTATATTTCAAATAGTATGTATTTAACTAAAAATTATAAACTTATGTATTCAAATCATTTCAGGGCGTGTAAGTGGTTGTTGGAGATCTTTAAGGAGAAAGGGAAGATCACATTTAAGACGATTGACTCGTTGTGGAGGAATAACACTGATCTCAGTGGGGGTGTGGAGATGCTGCCCAGGTTTTTTCACCGTTGTAAGAAATCGCTAAGGACAGATTTCGGAATCGACATCTGCTGTAAGAATGGCGGGGATTATGGTTATTACATTGCAAATCCGGAGATTCTCTCAAACAATAACTTGCCGGAATGGTTGCTCAGCACCCTGGCTACGGATGAGAAGCTACGGCATTGTATGGCTCTGATGGATTATATCATTCCTGAGCCCATACCCTCGGGCGAGGACAGATTGGACTGCGTGACCAATGCCATGCTGGTGCATAAGAAACTGAAATATGACTATCAGAAATATGAGTCGACAGAAAGAAAGCCGGTAGAACTGGGAGTGTGTGGACTGATACTCTATAAGAGACGCTGGTATATTCTGGGTGAGTTTGATGATATGAAGCGTTTTACTTATGCCTTGGACAGGATGTGGAATCTGAAGGTCTCGGATTTGGATTTTGTAATGGATCCAGCGTTTGACGTGAAGGCTTATTTCAGCGAGTTTTATGGCATATTTAATAGCGGCAGGCCAATTACGAGCATCGTGCTCAGGGCCTTCGGTAAGGAGGCATTCTCGATGAGGGATCTGCCCATCCATCATAGCCAGCGTGAGATTGGCTCAGGTGAAGGATATACGGATTTCGTGATTGAAGTGCGGCCTAATAATGAATTAAGCAGTTATATAGAATCGAGGAAAAACTTTCTGAAAGTACTCTCGCCAGACTGGTATGTTGAGGAAATCATAAGGGATTTGGATGAAACACGGAAATTATATGTATGAATTAAGAAACATTAAGAAAGCTGGGACAACAATTGACACACCCCTATGCTAACTTTGAGGCCGAATTCCGAAATGGAGTTCGTCAAATTAATTATTAACATTAAGCAAACAAATCATGAAGAAACTTAAAGATGAACTGCCAGGCAGTCAGCGTGGGGGCGCTATGACAGAGATCGCCCCGAGTATCGTGAAGAAAATCAGGAAATTCTTCAGGAGGAACTGTCACCAACACAAAAAACTAGAAATAACGAATCAACCGGGAGGTACCATTAATCTATGGCTCGTGGAAAACACGAAAGAGGAAATCGCACAACTGATCTTGGAATGTAAGGGTAACATTAACAACACACGGCTATGAAAGACGAAACGAAATTGGAGATTATAAAGGAGTTGTCGAAAGGCAACGTGAAAATCGCACAATTAATTTTTGAAGTGCAAGGAGATAATTATTTCAATGAGAATAAAGAAAAAGAATATGAGATCCCTAACAATGGGCTTCGGCAGTCGGTAATAGAATATGTAAACAGGTTGATGCCTGTGGTGGCAGTAGAGTATCGTGAGCAATTCTCGAAAATATGGATGGATATTCTGGAGGATGAGGCTGTGAGGTGTGTGATCTATAACCGGGGAAGGCAGCAGGGAACAGTGTTTAACCGGAACCTTGTGGCACAGATTTCAAGAATGATGGCATTGGACGGAATCATCATCAAGGGAACTAACGACGTGATGATGGCAGAGCTGCTGGAACCTGAAAAAGGGAAGTATCATCCTGTGAGGAATCAACTTGGCCTTGTACCAGATGATGAAAGGGTAAAAAAGGCCGTTGAAGCGGTTTTTAAACGACACGGCGTGAAAGTTCCGTGAAAGTTGAGGGTGCTGAAAGGCACCCTTTTTTATTGACTATCAGCAAGTTAGATTATGGAAGTTTCTTGTGGAACTTTCTTTTTTTCTTTCTCCAAATCATTTTTCTGACTTTTGCACCCAGAAACATTACAAACAACAACATTAACAACAAAAAGGTCGCCTTGAAGGGGGCGACGTAAAACAAAACTTCAAAGATGAAGAAAAACTTTACAACGGTTCGTAAAAGAACCAAGGGTGTGAGAATGATTCATGAGAATCTGATTGCTGATCACCAGATTGATTGCGTGGCTGAACGGGTGATGACGGGTCTGGAAGACAAGGTGTCGCCGTGTCTCTACGGAACTCTGATGATGCTCGTAAGAGGATTTGATGAGGACATGCAGCTGGAGATGGCTGATGACCTCGTGGACTTTGCCAAATTCCATGTGGCGCATACCACCGGTGTGGTGTCGGCTGACATCGTCCTGGATCTGTGCTACATGATGATTGCTGAGGATCACGATATCCTGAAGAAGAGTGAGCGCAGCAGGATGAGAAATCTATTC
>JAEEGH010014709.1_pt1 | contig 17131 bp, 19 predicted proteins | sample 9134181 | NCBI WGS metagenome assembly JAEEGH01 (sample SAMN16246544, study PRJNA631951) | gut metagenome | biome: gut microbiome; feature: rumen; material: DP-attached | host: Bos | place: Iran: Karaj | collected 2018-10
CTTTCTGGCCAGTCTGGTACTATAAATGATGAGAAAATGAAAAACAGCAACCAAGATCGTCAGATCCGTCCTGACTGACGATTGGTAAACAAAAAAAGAGGATGTGCCTATTTTGACACACCCTCTTCGCTTTGTTTTGAGACCAACACGTTGTGGTACATTTCGTACCCAGAGCCGGAACGGAACCGAGTAAAATAAGGATTAACAAGAATTACTTTCATTATTGAAAATCAGAGACTTGCACTTGTTTTTTATTACTCCTTTTTAACCCTTTCATTACTTATTTTCTCTTAGGGTGTTAATATTAACACCTTTTTAACACCCTGTTTCAATTATCTTTTGTATCTTTGCACCCATAAAAGTAAAACAAGAATAAACAATGGCAGAGAAACGAGGCGAAAATCAGTATCTCATAGAGGCTGGTAATCCAAGATTACTGAAGAAGCCGATCAAGAATAATACGGAATACAGTTTGTATCTCCAATATCAGATGGGCTACAACCATGACAACGGCACCTCCATCCGGAAGAAGGAGAGCCTCAAGTTGTATCTTACGGCCAATCCAAGGACTCCAGTTCAGCGTCAGCAGAACAAGGAGACCATAGAACTCGCTAAGAAGATCCGGAGAGAACGTGAGCAACAGTTCCTCGAAAACCGTGAGGGCTACCGCCTGAAGAAGGATTCCAAGGTGAATTTCCTGGACTTCTATCAGTCGTATTATGACCAGTACACCAAGAAAGACTCAAGGATGATAAAAATCGCCGGAGACAGGTTTAAGGATTTCCTGGCCAAGTACCACCCTATCAATTCGAATTACATCCGTCCTGATGCCATAGACCATGAGATGATGGTCAAGTTCGCCGAGTATCTCCAGACCCGCAGCGTCGGCGAAGGAGCAAAATCTATACTTCAACGTTTCAAGAAGGTTGTCCGGGCAGCTGTAGACCAAGGTGTTATTGCGAAGGATCCGTGCAAAGGTGTATCTTGTGTCGTGGATGATCAGGTTCTAAAGAAAGACATTCTTTCTTTAGAAGAGATAGAAAAACTCATTAATACTCATTACGAGAACGAGGCTCCTAACGTCCGTAATGCCTTTATATTCTGCCTATATACCGGCATGAGATTCTGTGACGTGAAAGATCTTAAATACTCAAACATCGACTACTCAAACAAACTTCTTAGATTTGAGCAGGACAAGACAAAAGGCCATTCTGCAAGGAGTTGGGTCGCCATCCCTTTGAATGACGGATTACTCAATCTTGTCGGTAAACCTGCAGACGGCCAGACAAAAGAATCCCTCATCTTTAATCTTGCCTCATACGAGAGCTGTTGTAAAAGCGTTAAGCGATGGGTGAAGCGCGCAGGAATAGATAAACATATATCCTGGCACTGTGCACGTCACAGCTTCGCAGTGAACATACTGAATAACGGAGCGAATATCAAAACGGTTGCAAGTCTCCTGGGGCATTCCGGACTTAAACATACAGAAAAGTATACCAGAGCCGTCGATAAACTCAAGGAGGACGCAATAAATAGCCTGCCTGAATTAAAGGTGTGATTAAGGTCTCACTTATTATTTGGTGCGCGAACCTTGATGTATGAGGGATCGGCGATGCCTCCTTGCTGGCTTTTACGGTGGAAGTCAATGGTCTTGTTCTCCATGCGGCTTGTTGCTTTGGTGCTGGACGCTTCGGGTGAACACCCCGAACCCCTATGTTATAATCCGATATATAAATATATAATACAATAATATAATACTATTATATAATATAATAATATAATACAAATATATTACCAGTGTTATTTAAATATATAATATAAATATATAATATAACCATATAATACCAATATATAATATAAATATATTATGTAATTATATTATAATATTGTATAATATAAGTTAATATATTTGGAAGTGTCGTTTTTTCTTTGTAAATTTGCACATGTAATTTAATTGGTAAACAGTATGGATAATAAAATTGTAGTTGTTACAGGCATAAAAGGCGGAACCGGCAAGAGTACGATTACCAGCCTTTTGGCGAATTATTTCAGGGATAAGAATATCCCCGTTATGGTGTGTGATGCGGACATTCAAGGAACTGTCAAGTTTGAGCGTTTAGATGATTTGAAAATCTATCCCGAAAAAGAGCCTTCCTGGGATGTTCATTGGATTGCAGTTTCAGACGATTTTTCGAGGGTTGTCAAAAGCATCCAGAAGGTTCCTGGGGTCGTTATCGTTGACTGTCCTGGAAATGTTGACGACGCCCGTCTCTGTCAGATCTACAAGGCTGCGTATATGGCTATTGTCCCTTTCCGTTACGACAGGAAGAATGTCAAGGCGACTTTTGAATTTTCAAGGGCCTTTAATCAGGTCTCGCGGGCTATGATGCTTTACGTCCCCAACATGGTTTCTGCTTTTGAGGGCTTCCGTAAGAGTTTCCGTGATGCCAAGGCTTATGCTGAGGAGAATTTCAAGAGCTATAGCGATCCATGTATTACGCCGAAGATAATGGATCGTATAGAACTGCGTGACAGTAATACTCTCTTCCTTACGAGCAAACAGAGGGGTGAGGTGAGAAATGCGTTTGAAATGATTATAAAATATTTAAATTTGGGTGATTATGAGCAGTAAAAATGAAAATCCACTGAAGGGCGCTATGCTGGAGGGAATGAATGAGCAGAAACCCGCAAAGAAGACTTCGCCAAAGAAGAGTTCTGAGAAGGTTGATGACCAGAAGGCCAACCAAAAGGATCTCTGGAAATCATTCGAGGCTAATCTCGATCAGTACACCGGCACTAAAGGCCAGGGAACGGCTGTTTGGCTTCCGAATGATATTGTCAAGCGAATGAAGATCGTCTCTGCAGAGGCAACCAGAAATTTGCCGATAAGGGCAATGGCCGCCGCTATGATTGCAACGTTTTTAGACGAATTTGAAAAGAAAATGAGAAAACTGTAACGGGAATTAGATTATTTTCCGTATCTTTGCACCGAATATCTGCACAGTGGTATTCCGTCAAGACCCTGATGGTGACGACGTTAAAAGGTTTCGAGTTGTTCTGGGAATGGCAACATCGTTTGGAGGTTAACACCTCGCTGTTTCAGCATTCCATAGGAGGTAAAGTCCTCCAGTTTCCACCAATCTATAAGAGGGTGCCGTAAGGATGGCAGCTCACTCTCAACGGAAACATGTCCCTACTGGCTGACCAGGGACACAACTCGAAATCATCGTATGAAACAAATTGTTTTTAGTTTAGTACTTATTGTGGCTGCAGTGACTGCTGTGGCACAGGTAAAGCCGACGGTTTTCGTTGGTGAATTTGCCGCTGACGGGGCATATTCTGACAGCGATGTGAGATCACTGCGTAGTAATGTGGTTCGGGCTATAGCCAAAACAGGACGTGTTACGGTCATTGATGGAGCGACGAGCGGTACACCGGAAGGACAATACACAATTGTAACTGGCTTTATCCAGCAGCCTACGATATCACGGCAGTCTGGTGTAGATCATGGTGAGAGGTTTACGCTTACGGACGTAAGGTTGAACTATGTGATTACAATGAAGGCTCCAGGCACGGAAGAGGTTTCTTTCCTGTTTACAACCACAGGTTCCAGTAGTAGTGGTGATGCAAACGCCATCTCTGATGCCTGCAGACTTGCACACCTGACCATGAACAAGATGGTCGAGACTGTCTTCCCAGTGAAAGGCGTGATCCTTATGGTTGACGAGAGCTCTAATAACAAGGCCAAGACGGTCTATATAAGCATTGGTGCTGATAACGGAATTAAGAAGGGCCAAAAATTCGATGTGACGGTTATACGTGATGTCGCCGGTGATAAGGTTCTCAAAACTATCGGAACGGTGACGGCTAAGGAGGTCGGCAGCACAAAGACACTTTGTTCTGTAAACGATGGTGAGGAAGACATACTTGCCAATAGTACATCCGGCATTGAGATGGCAGTGAACACCCGCGAGAAAAAAGGACTCCTTAAGGGCCTCGGAAATACTATGGGAGGCATGTACGGAGGTGGTCTTACTGCTGACTCAGGAGAAAGAATCGACACCCGCAATGCTTCATCAGCCCCTAAAGCTACAACTGTACAGCCGGTGGTCAGTGACTCGGGATCCGGTGCTTTGTCTGGTTCGCATAAGTATTTCGACTTCCTGCAGGGTGATGACGGATTCAGATACATTGTGCCTTATACCGACTGGAACGGCAAAAAGGCAGATATCATTGCATATATGAAGGATTCCGGGTATAATCAGGAGGATGACGGAATGCTGACATACAGCCGTCATAACGTGGACGATGCATATGATCCGTCAATCACATACATGATTATCAACGGCCAGTTCTTTACCGCTACCGCTGTTATGTTCCATGTTAAGAAGGATGACGTACTATCCTGGATGAAGTCCAACTATGTTTTCAAGGGTGCCAACACACAGGGAATGGCAGACATGCACACCTTTCAGTCTAAAGACAGGAAGACGAATATAAATGTCAACTTTACGAACGTGAATGAGTCGGAGTACTCAATGGTGACGATCATGTACCGAAAAGCTATGTAGGTATCGTATGACATCTCCGGCCTTCATATTAATAATGTGATTTGATTGCATAGGATTATGTTGATTCTGAATGCCTGGCTTTTCTTCTCCCTGGTGTATAGGGGGTGGTGGAAATACGAGGATATGATTCCTGAAAAGTAGTTCCTTCATGGAAGATTATGTGCTATAAAATCATTGTAGTATTTGATGTTATTTGTTGTTGAATTGCATTAAAATTTATCTTTAATTATATAGGGTTTTTCCTACTCTAAAATAGGGTTTTTCCCTTGAAAATATCAGTAAAATTGACTAACTTTGTAAGGTAAAAGAGATAATAGTATTAATTAAAAATGTGTGAGTTATGGAGATTCTGTTATTTATCTTCCTGTACTACTGGATAAAGGGTACGTTGGTATGTTGGGCACATGATACGGATGATTTCCGTCGTGACCGCTAAAGGGTTTGATAGGCTTCGGCTTGATATATAATTACATAACATAATAACATTATGTAAATGTATAATACTCTATCATAATATAAAAATATAACATAAGTATATAATATAAAAGTATAATATAAAAATTTAAAGTTATGAGAACAAAGTTTTTGTTTTTGAATGTGATTATGATGGCCATGATGGCCGCAGTGTGTATGACCTTCGCTGCCTGTGGCGGTGATAGTGACGACGATGATGTGCCTGGTGGCGGCACTGTGAAGCTGAAGGAGGGAGTACACCGTATCGAGGTTTCCTTCAAGGGTTCCGCAGACTGGCGGGCATCGGTGATGTTCGTGGCAACTTACCATGATGAAAGCTCTCAGCTCTACGAGAACGGCAAGAAGGTAGGTATTACATCAGGTCTGTATAGCGACGGAGGCATCCGTGACTATGCCATCGAGTCTGATGCCAGGTGTGATGATATGTCTCTTGCCATTTCCCTGAACCCGCTGGTCGTTGATGATCCGGGCGAGATGGAAGTGACACTCAAAGGATATGTTGACGGCAAGCAGACCAACATGAAGGTTTATACGTTCAAGAAGGGAGGCTACACCAGTGCCGTGTTCTACGCAGAGGATTATGGGGCAGACTATATCAGGTGAACTATGCCGAAGAAGGATATATCATACTGGGCACTCTACCTGAAGAGGTTTCTGACGGAAGAGGATGATCCGCGCAAGGATGATGACGCTTTCATCGACGCACGGGCAGAGCTGGCCGCCGCCACGATGGAAGAGACGCGCCTGAAGGAAGGTCTCACGGTCAACCAGGCAGAGGAACGGGCAACAGCCGTACTCATGGAAGGTCTTTAATTAACGTAACGGAAATTAAGTACAATATGCTACAGTTGGAATTTACGGACAAGATGGTCCCCTATGACGTGTTCGTCAAGGATCTCGCACGGGAGATCGTCGTGCAGATGAACGAGGCTAGCCGCAGGCCAAGCGGCATCATTTCCCAGAACCAGGCATTCAAGTACTATGGTGCAGGGAATGTCCGCAGGTGGGTTAGCAAAGGAATGATCGTGCCTCTAAGCAAGCGACCCGGCAAGGTTGAATACCGTGTCTCAGACCTCGACAAGCTACAGCAGAAATTACAGGACTATTTTTAAAAGAGCAAAAACAAATTCATTATCAATTATGGATCAAGAGAAATTAAAACAAATGGTTGACAGATTGCAACAGGTGATAGACACCCTATTAGCAGTTGATCCAAATATAAATTTGGACGAGGCAATTTTGACAGCACTGAGGAATGCTGCCGAAGTCAAGGCTTTTCTCGCAAGCGAAATTAAATAGGCGATCATAGGGCTGGAGGGTGAAAACTCCCTCCTGCCTTATCAAAAAAAGAAAATACTAATACAAGGCAATTATGAATTACAATGAGTTCAAAGAGAATGGATGGCTGGCCCCAGTGTCGGCCGTAAGAAACGGTGAGTGGACCGATGGAACGATAATCGAGACACTTTGGGACAGCAGCGAGGACGAGGTACGCCCCAGTCCAGGGCGGCATCCCATGATCGTGGTGGTGTCGTTCAACACCAAGTTATCAGAGACAGTCACACGGGCAGACAACTTCGACCGTGAGCAACTGGAGGGTTACGACCCTCACTGCGACTTCGAGGTGTACCGCGTGCCCGTCGGTGGCAGTTGTAACCAGATCATGCTTAATTGAGAACAGGATGGCAGCGGTGGATGAACTTAACTTGGTGCTTGCAAGGCAACTGGCACTGAAAGACCAGGAGGCAAGTGAGCTGTGGCGGGAGAACGTTGAAATGCGCAGATTCCTGCTGCTGCATGGCTACAATCCCGATGCCATCATCGGTAAATGCAAGGTGATCGAACTCCGTCCAACGGTAAACGCTAAGTAAATCATGAAGACGGTAATCGACTCAGAGACAATGAATGCCCTGCTGGAAACGCAGACTACATTGTCTGCTTCATTGGCAGAAATGACTGACCGATGGTTGAATGCCGAGCGGGAGAATAGTCAGATGCGTGAGTTTCTTCGCCGTCTGGGCTTTGATTCGAAAGAAATCTGCAAAGGTTCCGGCGAGGAAAGCAGAGAATCCTGTAAGGTTGTCAGCATGGGCGCAAGGTTTTAAAGACTTTTTAAGACTTCGCAGCCAGATTCGCAAATCGGCTCAGAATAGTTAAGAGTTCTTAAAAGTAATTTCGCAGTTTGGCAAGATAATTCTTCGCGCGTATCATCTTAGATAGTCTTTTTCGAGTGTAAGGGAATTTTACTTTTCGCCCTCAATGGGACATTTGGAGATAACAGAAGAAAGTAGTAACTTTGCAAAATATTTGAGGTATGACATTCATAGAGCAACGCCTGAAATGGCTCATGGGACTGCGGAAGAAAGGAGGATGGAAAGGCTTCTGGTCGATCCGCGAGGAAAGCGCAGAATGGGGCTACCAACTCGCTCTGGCCGACGTGCAGACATACATGCAGGATAACCTTACCGAAGAGGAAAAGAAGGATCCTGCCATCCTCAAAGTGTATAAGTGGATAGCAGAACTGAAATAGGAGGCTGAGATATGATACTTACAAGAGAAGGATATGAGAACGCAGCCCTGGTATTCTCCCTGATGGGGAAGATCCTGCTCGATGGCAAGCCCATCGGCACATGGGGCATAACCCAAGGAGGCATAAAGGCACGGCTGGCCGTCGAGGGTATGCCAGCGGAGATAGTACGCCCTGACAAGTGGGGAACCATGCAGGAGGTGGCAAAGGTAGTCCCTGACTCCCTTCTTACCGCTCAAAGACAGCCGACGGGCATCAGACGGTAATTGTAAACAATTCTGCCGAAACGGGCGATTTTGAGGGTGTAGCCGGAAAAACGACCTCATAGGAAGCCCGCTACGGGCATAACGGCAAGGCGGTGATATAATTACACCTGCCAAAACAGGCCGAAACGAAAAATGCTTACACAGCAAAATAGAGCGATCTTTGACATATTGATGAAAATATAGATGGGTGTCGCTGCCTTGGAGAACGCTTCGGGCGTAGAGACATGGGGACGGCCTACTGCAGTCACATTCTTGCGTCCCGTTGGTGGCAAGCGCCACCCTGCGGGATGTCGAGCGGGATGGCTGGTCGGCCGGGCATCGGCCACCTTGGAGGGTGACATCCGTCTTATAATATAGATGGGTGCTGCCGTAGCGTATATCCGTTCCGCTGGCGTAGTTAGGAATAGTGGGGCATATCGGATCAGTGGCCAGAACTGTGTGGCGGTTTCGCTCCGTCACCGGCATCCATCTTCTGAAAAGAGATTCTTGTGGACTCCTTCGTGTCAGGATCATCCTGGCCAACGTTGACTGATCGAATAAAACTCGCTGCCATCGGAGAATCAAGAAGCTCTGCCTGGCACTGGCAATGCTTGCGTCTTCGGACGTGTCGCCTCGTGGCATCCCGTCGTTGGGTGCCAGGTTCTTCTAAAGGAATTGAGATCATTGGCCGCTCCTGCCGATACGTCGGTGTCGCCCCGCAAGGGGCATTTTGAGCCTTGAAATCCCTTTGATCCACAATTCCTGCCTGGCATGTCGGTCTGTGTGCCTTGGGACTTGCGGAGGGGTTCTTTCAGTCGCTACGCTTTGTGAAAGCGGCAAAGCCGAGCGCGCTAAAATGCCCCTGTATGACCATCCCATGAGCGAGCGGTGCCAGGTTCTTATATCGCCGAAGGACGTGATAACGGTTCTTGCATTTGTTTCATCTGGAGCATGACTCCACTTGCGATATTTGCAGGTTGAGACGTCGAGCATAGGGGGCATTCTGACGAACGAGCATCTATGACACGTGAAGGCGATTTCCTGGCATGTCAGTGGCTTTGAAAGGCGAGCAATCGCCCGGTACTGCGGTGCCAGGATCCTAAAAGAGAATCGCCCTGCGTAGGAAGGAGGTCCGGCACGGCTTTATGCCGGTCGGCTAAGTGCCTATCAGAGCCGACGGGCGAGTTCTCTTTACTTCTTGGGGAATGTCGGCACTTGAGCCTCCTTTTTGGTGAGCGTTGCGATTCCCCATCAACTGGGCATAAGGCGGTAAAGATGCGTTCCCCGCTGCAGTAAAGCCCATCGGGAGAGTCCGCTTTAGTGCCGGTCTTGATGCTCTCCCGACCTATTGGAGAGTGCGGATATAGGTGTAACCGGGTGCTATGGCATGTCTGGTTGGGTCTGATGACTGGAAAAACGGCTCTCCATCTTTCTCAGGGAGGGTGTCATGTTCCCTGATGGCTGCACACTGCCGGGTAGCACCCAACAACGCATCCTTGTGGTGTTACTGAAGACAAGCCAGACAGGAGTGCAGCATTATTGGAAACGCTATGTACGCCTCACCGGAATTGGACTGGTGTCGATCATGGGTTTCCATCGGGAGGATATTCACGGGAACTGTGTCCGTGCAGAAGTGCCTCCCGACCTATTGGAGAGCGCGGAAAAGGAAGTTCCGGGTACTTCGGTACGTCTGGGCAACTTGAGGCAACTGCCGATAATAGCAGAAGTACGGCTCTCCATATTCTAAGAAGCAACGCTCTGGGCGCGTGAGACGGTTCGCCGTCAATAACGGAGGAGGTGTTCCCCATGGGAGCGTACCTGCCGTCAGAGTTTCCAATCATGGATTCAGGAGATTGCTTCTTACCTCTCAGGGAGGGTGTCATGTTCCCTGATGGCTGCACACTGCCGGGTAGCACCCAACAACGCATCCTTGTGGTGTTACTGAAGACAAGCCAGACAGGAGTGCAGCATTTTTGGAAACGCCATGTACGCCTCGGCGGAATCGAACTGCCGTCGATCTTGGGTTTCCATCGGGAGGATATTCACGGGAACTGTGTCCGTGCAGAAGTGCCTCCCGACCTATTGGAGAGCGCGGAATAGGTATTCACAGGTGCGAAAGCATGTCTGCGGGGGTCTGAGGCAAACGCCGATAACGACTTGAAAAACGGCTCTCCAATCTTTTTACTGCTGCAGACAACTGCACCAGTAAAAGCCAGAAATGGCATGGGGATCGTCCGGAAGATCCTCATTGGTGAAGGTGCGGAATTAGGAAGTTCCGGGTGCGAAAGCATGTCTGGGTGGGTCTGAGGCAATAGCCGATAATGACTGGAAAAACGGCCTTCACCTGTCCGAGGAAGCGTATGCAGTACGCTGTTGGGCATCCATAGCCTTGCTGACGTTCCCGCGATTGGTTCGGAGAGGTGTAACAGGAGGCAAGAGCTGCTGCCATCTTTGGATGGTGGCAGCTCTTTTTTTGCCCTTTCGGAGTGTCAGGATTTTTCGTTTTGCCCGATTTTAGGGGGTATAATATATCCAGCACCCCGTCGATATGGCCACAGCGGGCTTTATATGAGGTCGTTTTTGGGGCAACTGCCTGAAGAACAGCCGATTTCAGAAAAATTCAGACAGTTTTGAGACTGCCGTGAATTGTTCATATTTGAACAAAAATACTCAGATTTGATAACTCCATCTCAAATTTGAGGGTGTGGAACCTCAATTTTGAGGTGGACGACATTTAACAAGATTCCGTTACAAGTGTAATAAGATTCTGTTACGCTGTAAAGGGATTCCGTTACGCCGGTAAAGGGATTCCGTTATTCACTTTCTGTCGAGCAGGAACTTTGAGCGGGAGTTTTCGCGCTGGCTCAAACCTCTGCCAGGTGCTCAGGATCTCCAGGACTTGTAGAGTGGAGTCCTCGCGCTGGCTCGTACCTTCTGTAGGGGGGGGCGATTCCTCTTTCGACTACAATTTGAGTTGGCTGAACCCCTTTAAAATAGGCATTGTAAGGGGGTTCGATTCCTCTCAGGAATAGAACGGGTAGCTTTCTGTCGAGGTGGGGGATTTAGTGCCGTCCACCTATGCCCCTTGTCCGCTGCTGCTTCGGCTTCATCAGTCCGATTGCCACTCCAAGGCAACGTCCGAAGAATCTACGATCATCTTCATCGTCCTTTTTTCTTGGGAGATCGTTGCCACCACCGCCACCACCGCCACAGCCAGCGGAAACGGTGGTTGCCCCATCGATGTAGCCGAATATGAGACATACGGCTGCTGATGCTGCGGTTTCCGCTGCTTCTGCCACAGACATCTCCAGGTCTTTGGCAATGGAGCCTATCTGTGCCGTTGCCTCTGTAATGAGGTTATATCCTTGCTGGGCAATCGTCTTGATGATACTACTTGTTGCAAGTTCAATGGCTTCAGCTTTCGTTGATTCTGGTATCTTTCGGAAAGAACCAGAATAGTCGAGAACCCTTTCTATATCCTTTATACGATGTTCTGGAGTATCATCCTTCAGTGTTTCTAGGATAGCATTCTTCTGCTCGTCCGTCATATATTTATGATCCAGTGCAGGATCTGTGAGAATATCCTTGGCATGAGTTAGACCAGGCCATGCAAACTCCAGAGTCCTTTCCGTCTCAGGCAAACGCCGTGCCTGACTGACTGCTTCATCATAGGTTTCCCTGGTTATTCCGGCATTAGCCAACTCATCATATCTGGCTGCTTTGGCCAACTGTTTCTTGACATCCTTGTACAGTTCCTTGTTGGCATCTATAATTGCCCGTTTCTGTTCTCTTCCGGCTCCATAGAGTTGGATTGTCGTGACATCTGTATAAATGGCTCGAACCTGAGCGAGTACCGTTTTTCTGGATGTCATCATCCCTATATTGTTGACGACCTTATCAATCTCTTCTTGTCCTATTCTGGCGACTTCCTCAAAAGTCAGCGGAGAGTTGGAAGAAAGAATGCGAGGATGGTTTCTCAACGGAGATTTCAACCTCGACAGCAAGTCTGCAGGAACGGTGAATTCTACATCAGGCAGTGCCTTGATCCGTTCACCGATGCTGTTTTCTTTGTAAACCTTGACGGCAATCATTGCATCGAGATCACTTCGAGCCTTATCCTTCTCTTCCTCAATAGCCGACAGGTTTTTCTTTTCCGTCTCAATCTTTTCCTTTATTTCTGCCAGTTCTGCATTCGCAGAGGTGATATCATCCTCGATATACCTCAATTTCGTTTTTCCAGATTCGATAGTCTCAGAGTTTTCACGAATAGACCTTTTCTGATTCTGGAGAACCGTGTCGTTGTCAAAGATAGTTGATTTCTGCTGCTCAATGGCCGTGTCGTTGTCTTGTATGACAATCTTCTGTTTCTCTGCCTCCTGAACGGCAACATCCTTGGCAGCGACGGCACCCTGCCGTTCTGCTTCCAGCCGTTTCAGTTCGGCACCCTGTTCCATAAGGGTAACTTTGTTTCTCCTGATGTTGTCATTCTGTTCCTCCTTCTCCCTGACGGCAGCGTCACGGTCTCTGAAGGCTTCGTTCTTTTCCTGAATAGCCTTTTCTTTCATCAACTGGAGGACTTTTTCTTCAAAAGCCTCCCTCTTTGACTTATGCCTACGCTTCCGGCGTTCATCTTCCGGTAAATCAGCGATTACGTCACCTCGATCAAGACCGTAAATGATGCCTACTTTATTGTGATACTTGGTGTGCAGTTCCGACAATGCTTGCGATCGCTGTCTACCAGTGGAGCCAAAGTAGGTCGCATAACTGATGGTGCGCACAGTACCGCGAGTGTTCTTGCGGTACTCTTTCTTTTTTTCTTCAGACAGAGTATTATATTTCTGGTCTGATATCTTGATGACCTCTCCGACATGCTTCCCCTTGGTGTAGGTTGCCGGAATTGTGTTTCCGTCCTTATCAAGTTTCGGCTGGCCGTCATCACCCATCAGGATCTTGTGATAGCCTGACACGTTACCGCGCTGCTGCATGATGGCCGTCGGCACAATATTGACATGGATGTGAGGTGCGGTCTCGTCGAGGTGCACTTCAAAACCTACAATATTCTCCTTGCCGTATTCCTCGCAGACAAAATTGTAAGAGTCCATAGCCCAAGACTCAATACTGTTCTCGCCTGTTGACCGCTTTACATTCCAGTTGTGCCACTCTTTTGGATTTCTCTCATAATCCACCTTCTGGCTGCCAAATGCGAGCTTCTGCATCTTCTCGGTACTGCCGGAAAGTATGAGACTCACATAAACATTCTGTTCATTAGATGCTCCAGCCTTATATCCTTTATAACCTATATCTTGTAAAAGTTTTTTGTATCTGTCATATAGGCAATCTTTCTGACTGCCTAAAGGAATTATCTTGCCGTCCTTAATCTCAAAGTTTAGATGCTGACGAGACCAGTCATAATTGTTTTGAGGACGCTCATTCATACGACGGTAGTCATTTTCCGTCTTATCACGCCTTTCGTTTTCATCTGCCTCGCCTTTCGAGAGACCTTTTTTACGGTCATGCTGAGCAACACCTTTTGCCATTGTTGTTTCTTTTAAAAGTTGGAAATTCAGGAGTTCGGCAGATCAGCGTCGGATTGCCAGGTCGAAGTCCTTAGAGGTCTCGACCTCTGAGCGGTGGGTGCAGGGAGATGGTCACTCCCTGACAGGTTCCAGGGCAGAGCCTTGGGGCAGGGATTCTAAGGGAAATCCCCTTAGCCTAATTTGGGCATTTTGAGGACTTCGTGCAACGAATTTCGAGAAAATCCCTTATTAGGCTCTGGAATATTCTCGAATATATCCCCCTGCTGCCTGCAAATTTAGGTATTTTCTTTGAGATACGCAAGGAACTGCCAAATATTTTTAGAATGCTTAACGGTTCTGGTTGTTTTTTTTGCCATCAGTTCACCTGGGAAGACAGTTTTTTACAGGAAATAAACCAGATAACAGCAAGGGTTCGGGGCGGCGGTTGAGCCTCCGAAGTCGGCCAGACACCAGAACGTCAAGCCGCATGGAGAACAAGACCTTTGATCCCCCCTTATACACCTTCATTCTGTAAGAAAGTTGATGGTCACCCTTGAATAATGGGACACATCTTGATGACTCCCTCGACACAAACAAGTGCGATAAATCCTGAAGAATCCATAATCTTTGTCAACGAAAATATCAGGTATACCCAAAATTTTGTACCTTTGTACTTGATTCGAGTATACCATTATGGGAAGACATAAGATTGTAAGAGAATTTCCAGTTACGCCTAAGACCGTAAAGTGGCAGGATGGGAGAGAGAAGGATGAGATTGAGAGCATCCTTCAGCGATTGTCTGACCATATGCCGGAAGAGGTTCGGGGCATTACTGGCAAGGGCATTCTTTGGGCTGTCAGGAAGTTGTCTGACACCCTCGAAGAATTGAATGTCATTAAGAACAGGCACGACATGTACGAGCAGATCTACGTCGAGGAATATGGAATAGTACCTTCGGATGATCAGTTGTTGGAACATACGCAGGAGTGTTCTAAGAAGTATACATGACAATGGAGAGGCTTTCAAATGGGGTCGGCTTTTACCCAGACACATTCATTGATGGATAATATGATAGTTCTGAATGGCTACTATTTGGAACTATTGCAGATTTTGTGGATTGCAGATGACTATACATCAGTTCCCAACTTTGTCTTACCAAGTTGGGAACAAATAACAATCTGGGAACAATGTTGGGAACAATCTAAGTAATTGAAACACAGTGATTTTGCTTGATTTTGTTCCCATGTTCCCATGTTCCCAACTTTTTTGGGAATATTATAGAGATATGTACGCAGTGCGGAAGACCTCTATGAAGAGAATAGACTTTTATCAGGTGAAAAGTTTGGCTGTTTCGTGGAAAAGATGTACCTTTGCGGCAATAATTGATGCTGGAAAATTTTTTTTGAGATTTTCTCCAAAATGTTTGGTGGATTCGATAAAATTGCCTACTTTTGCATCAGAAATTATAGATGTATTAGAGTGTACATCTTATATATATATTAATGGTGGATATAATAGGGCTGGTTTTCAGCACGTTATAAGAGTTTAGAGGTCGGAACCTCTCCTTCCGCGAGAGATACCTCTCTCTCCGCAAAATAGCACAAATGGGAACCTTACGGGTTCCCGTTTTTAGTATCTGATTACCAGCACCTTATTAGTTTAAACCGCTGAAAGCGAGGCTAATAAGGGGATGGACACCACTGAAAATGCATACGGCATCATGGTTGGTCTTACGACATCATAAAGCCTAAATGTATTACAGGATGTATTACAACCCCGACCGACAAAATAGAATTGTAATACATTTAATGATTTTTATATGAATAAGACACCATTAGTAGAATTTGTGTACAACAGACACAAGACGGCTTCGGCCACAAAAGAGGCAGCAGTTGAGCTGCGAGTTACTTTCGAAAGAAAGCAGAAGTATATGACTACGGGCGTCAGGCTCCTTCCGAAGCAGTGGCACCGTGGTACAGTAACTAACCGCGTTGATGCTATCCAGTTGAACCAGACACTGGAGAAGCTGATGATTGATGTGCGACAGGTCGTTGTCAACATGATGACCGAGGGTAGCATCGACATCTTCACCATTCCAGACAGGCTGAAACGATTGAGGTCTGGCAACATCAACTTTCTTGATTTCTGTGATAAGCGAATGAAGATCCGACAGTATGGCAAAGCCGAAGACAGCCAGGAACGCTACACCCGATTCATGAAGTTCTTCAGAGGCTGGGGAAAGATTGCGGAATTCGAGGACATCACCGACCTGAACATCATCGCTCTTGACGAACATCTGGCTGCGAGAGGTTTGAAACCCTACTCGAAGTGGAACAACTACCATCGTTTCCTCAATTCCTTCATTCTTGATGCTATTGATGAAGGCTACATCAAACGCAATCCTTACAAGTGGGTGCGCATTGAGAAGGAAAAGTCGAAAGGTGGCATTGGCAAATACCTTTCACCTCAGGAGTTTACCAAGGTGAGAGACATGGAGCTACCAACAGAAAGCCTTCAACGAGTAAGAGACTTGTTCGTATTCCAGACCTACACATGCCTTTCCTATGTTGACCTGAGTACATTCGATGCTGAAAAGATTGAGAAAGTCAAGGGTATGAAAGTGTATATAGGTACGCGCGCCAAGACAAGCCAAACCTTGTTGCTATTGTTCAGTACCATTCTCTATCACTTCCCAATAGCCGCCCTTGTCGCCTCCTATGCGGCGAATGACACCATTTTCGCGCAAAGTTTTAATACGTTTTCCACTGCACGCGAGGACACCCCAAGCTTCATGGCAATTTCAGCCGCAGTAACTTTGGGATTTAGCCTAATAGCAGAGATGATTGCTTGGTTTTTCTCCGAACTTTTCTCCGAACCAGAACCATTTTTCTCCGAACCTATGGCACTTTTCTCCGTAGTAATCACCGTAGTTTTCTCCGTAGCGGGTTTATTGCCACATCCAGCATGAATAGGGATATGAATCAGGAAGGTCAAACGGTCTTCGGTAGTCTCAAAGGTGGCACGGAGAGAACCATTATCAGCAAGTTTCTCTTGGATGGTGGGTACACCTGTAGAGCGGCCTTCTGTCAGATCCAATTCCTTCAAAAAGTCTCCAAGACGGCGATTCCTATAACGGCGGCTCTTCAAGATGTCACCTTTCTCAATGGCCGACATAGGAATACTTCGGTCAGGCCCAGGACAGTTCAGTATGGATATTCCTTCAGGCTCAATGGTAATCTCCACGGGTTCGTGCTGGGCATAATCTCTGTGATAAAGAGAGTTGACCACAGCTTCCTCCAGCGCATCGTAAGGATAGTTCCAGTAGCGGTTGGCTTCTTGCTTGCCAGAAACCTTCTCCACTGTTTCATAGAGAATATTGGTGCTGAAAAAGTCCATTGTCTGCTTGATAATCTGCGGTATGCTGCCCTTGAATGTCTTTTCTGTAAAGTTCTGTGGATTCTTCACCTTCCCATCAGGGAACACCACAATCTCTACCTGGGTATAAGGGAAGAACTTCTCCGGATGCTCGCAGAACATCATCGCCGCCACATTCTTAATCATGCGGTTCTCCGTCGGACCAGCCATCAGTTCCATCTGCTCCAAGGTATCCACCAAAGGCTGTGTAAACAGTGAAGCCTCCAGTTTGCTTCCTATCGTAGCCAGATAGTCCCTCAGCAGCACCATTGAAATGTCGCTCATGGCGATGTTCGGATTGGGCCGTTCGTCAAAAGGCACGCGGTTAGCCATGTCCCTCAATTCGTCCAGTACCTCGCCCTTGGCAATGATACTGCTCGAACC
>JAEEGH010014711.1_pt1 | contig 17128 bp, 15 predicted proteins | sample 9134181 | NCBI WGS metagenome assembly JAEEGH01 (sample SAMN16246544, study PRJNA631951) | gut metagenome | biome: gut microbiome; feature: rumen; material: DP-attached | host: Bos | place: Iran: Karaj | collected 2018-10
GATTGACGATTTCCAGACTGGTATCGACGCCCTGTCGCGTATTGCTAAGGTTGTCTTGGGCGTAGGAGTTGGTTCTAAACTCGAGAACACCAAGAATGCCGAGGTATATGTATTCGATGGTAAGTGCCCTGCAGGTAACGTAGGTGTACAGGTTAACAACATCGCTCCTGTAAACAAGGGCGAGGTGGTATGGACCATCGGCGACCCTTCGGTAGTACTGTTCATCGGTCGCTTGTTTAATACAGGTAAGGTTGATTTGCATCGTACCGTAGCCCTGTGTGGTAGCGAGGTTAAGAACCCTGCCCACGTGGATATGCTGGTAGGCGAGGAGCTCTCAACCCTGTTGAGCAACAGCTACGATGCCCAGAAGAGCGTTCGTATTATTAATGGTAACGTGCTTACTGGCCGTCCAACAACCAAGGAAGGTTTCCTGGGTGCTCACACCAGCGAGATTACCGTTATCCCCGAGGGTAACGATGCTGACGAGATGCTGGGTTGGATTCTGCCACGCTTTAAGCAGTTCTCGGTTAACCGCAGCTATTTCTCTTGGCTTTGTGGTAAGAAGAAGTACGCTCTCGATGCCCGCGTAAAGGGTGGCGAGCGCCACATGATTATGAGTGGCGAGTACGACAAGGTGCTGCCTATGGACATCTACGGCGAATACCTGATTAAGGCTATCATCGCTGGCGATATCGACCGTCAGGAGGCCCTTGGCATCTACGAGGTTGCTCCCGAGGACTTTGCTCTTGCCGAGTTCGTAGATTCTTCTAAATTGGAGTTGCAGCGCATCGTGCGTGAAGGCCTCAATATCCTTCGTAAGGAAAATGCTTAATGTTTAATCTTTAATGTATAATTTTACATGAGCTTTTTAAGAAATTATCTCAATAAGATCAAGCCGAACTTTGAGGAGGGTGGCAAACTTCATGCCTTCCGCTCGGTGTTCGACGGCTTTGAGACCTTCCTTTATGTGCCTAACGACACAGCGAAGGCTGGTGGCGTGAATATTCACGACTCTATCGACTCGAAGCGCATTATGAGTATGGTGGTTATCGCCCTGATGCCTGCCATGCTGTTTGGTATGTATAACATCGGCTACCAGAACTATGCTGCTGCCGGCACACTCGCCACAGCATCGTTCTTCGAGATTTTTGCTTTCGGTTTCCTGGCCGTTCTGCCAAAAATCCTGGTTAGCTACATCGTAGGTCTGGGCATCGAGTTTGCCTGGGCACAGTGGAAGGGTGAGGAAATCCAGGAGGGTTACCTCGTATCAGGTATCATCATTCCATTGATTATTCCTATCGGTTGCCCATTGTGGATGCTGGCTCTGGCCTGTGCATTCTCAGTAATCTTCTGTAAGGAGATATTCGGTGGTACAGGTATGAACATCTTCAACCCTGCTGTTGCAGCACGTATGTTCCTGTTCTTCGCTTATCCTTCGAAGATGACTGGTGATACCGTTTGGGTGGCTCAGAATTCTATCTTCGGTTTGGGTAACGACCTGCCCGATGGCTTTACAGCAGCTACACCACTCGGTCAGCTGGCACAGAACATCACTCCCGATTCGTCGATTCTCGATATGGCCCTCGGTTTCATCCCAGGTTCAATCGGTGAGACATCGCTCGTGGCTATCGCTATCGGTGCTGCTATCCTGCTGTGGACAGGCATCGCCTCTTGGCGCACCATGCTCAGCGTGTTCGTGGGTGGTATCGCACTCGCCGTACTGTTCGAGCAGACTGGTCAGGGCATGACATGGTGGCATCACCTGGTAATGGGTGGTTTCGCATTCGGTGCCGTGTTTATGGCTACCGACCCTGTTACATCATGCCGCACAACCACAGGTCAGTACATCTACGGATTCCTGATTGGTGCTATGGCCATCATCATCCGTGTGCTGAATGCCGGTTATCCTGAGGGTATGATGCTCGCCATCTTCTTTGGTAACATGTTTGCTCCTACTATCGACCACTTCGTTGTGGAGCGCAATATCTCTAACCGTTTAAAGAGAGGAGGTCGCAAATGAAACTGAATACAAACTCTAACGCGTACATTATTATATATAGCGCGGTAATGGTGGTTATCGTAGCCTTCCTGCTGGCATTTGTCTATCAGGCCTTGAAGCCTATGCAGGATGCTAACGTAGCACTTGATGTGAAGAAGCAGATTCTCTACTCGCTCAATATCCGCAATCTGGATGGTGCCGAGGCCGAGGCCAAGTATGCCGAGGTGGTAAAGACCGAGAAGGAGGACGAGAATAATGGTCAGAAGGCCTATGAGTGCCAGATTGATGGTAAGAACGTTACTGTAGTTAGCCTGAAGGGTATGGGCCTTTGGGGTGGCATCAGCGGTTATCTTGCTATCGACGAAGAGGGCAAGGTTTACGGCGCCTACTTCAACCACGAAGGTGAGACCGCTGGTCTGGGTGCCGAAATCAAGGACTCTCAGGCTTGGCAGGAGAAGTTCATCGGCAAGAAGATCTGGGACGAGAACGGCAACGTAGTACTCTCAGTTGTTAAGAAGGTTGAGGATCCCGCTACTCAGGTCGACTGTGTAACTGGTGCAACCCTTACTTCGAATGGTGTTGACGCCATGCTGAAGGACGGATTGAAAGGTTTCCAGACCTATGCTATCGGCCGAATGCTCGAGACTGTTGCAAATACTGATTCAACTAAAGTAGTGGAGGAATAAACTATGGCATTATTCAGTAAACAAAATAAGGAGGTTTTTACAAACCCATTAAACGTCGACCATCCTATCCTTGGACAGGTGCTGGGTATCTGCTCGGCATTGGCTGTTACATCGCAGCTTAAGCCTGCCATCGTAATGGGACTCGCCGTTACTGTGATTACCGCATTCTCAAACGTGATTATCTCAATCATCCGCAACACTATCCCTAACCGCATTCGTATTGTGGTTCAGCTGGTGGTTGTGGCTGCGCTGGTAACTATCGTTAGCCAGATTCTGAAGGCTTTCGCTTACGATGTGAGCGTTCAGCTGAGCGTGTATGTCGGCCTGATTATCACCAACTGTATCCTGATGGGTCGCCTCGAGGCGTTCGCCATGCAGAACAAGCCCTGGCCTTCGTTCCTCGACGGTGTGGGCAACGGTCTGGGCTACGCTATGATTCTGGTCATCGTGGGTGCTGTTCGTGAGCTGCTCGGACGTGGTTCCTTGCTGGGCTTCCAGATTATCCCCGATGCCTGCTACGACTTCGGCTACGTGAACAACGGTATGATGACGATGCCTGCTATGGCGCTGATTCTCGTTGGATGTGTGATTTGGGTTCATCGTGCATATTTCTACAAAGAGAAATAATTCGTGTAATTCGTTAAATTCGTTGTAGAAAAAATTGAAGTAATTATGGAACACGCAATATCATTACTGTTCAGGTCGATTTTTGTCGACAATATGATCTTCGCCTTCTTCCTCGGCATGTGCTCCTATCTGGCTGTGTCGAAGACCGTGAAGACTTCGCTGGGACTCGGTCTCGCTGTGACCTTCGTGCTTACCGTTACCGTTCCCGTTAACTATCTGTTGCAGACCAAGGTGCTGGGCCCCGACTGCCTCGTTGAAGGTGTCGACCTCAGCTACCTGTCGTTCATTCTCTTCATCGCCGTGATTGCCGGTATGGTGCAGTTGGTTGAGATGACGGTCGAGAAGTACTCTCCCTCGCTCTATGCCGCGCTGGGTATCTTCCTGCCGCTGATTGCCGTAAACTGCGCTATCATGGGTGCCTCGCTGTTCATGCAGCAGCGCATCCTGATGGACCCGTCTAACTCGCAGGCCATTACCAGCGTTTGGGATGCCATCGTCTATGGCTTTGGCTCTGGTATCGGTTGGGCGCTGGCCATTGTGGCTATGGGTGCCATCCGTGAGAAGATGCAGTACTCGGATGTGCCCAAGCCTCTGCAGGGCCTCGGCATCGTGTTTATCACCGTGGGCCTCATGGCTATGGCGATGATGTGTTTCTCTGGCTTAAACATATAAGAAATGAATGAAGTTATTAACTGAAACGTATTATTATTAAGAAACGAATGTGAATAATGAGAATAATTAATCCACGAATGAGAACGAATTATTATTTTAATGAGAATTATTATTCTAATTTGTGGCCAAAATTATTCTAATTATACTAATTCGTTTCCCCAAAAACAACAATTCGTTTCCAAAAAGAAAAAAGATAATTATGATACAATTTATTTCTTATAGTATAGGAGTATTCCTCCTGGTAATCATCTTGCTGGTGATTATCCTGTTGGTGGCAAAGAAGTATCTCAGCCCCAGCGGCAATGTGAATATTACAGTTAACGGTGATAAGGTGCTGAACGTTCCTCAGGGCAACAACCTGATGGCGACGCTCAACCAGAACGGCATCTTCCTGCCCTCAGCTTGTGGTGGTAAAGCCTCCTGCGGACAGTGTAAGGTACAAGTGCTTGAGGGTGGGGGAGAAATCCTCGACTCTGAAAAGCCTCACTTCACCCGCAAGCAGATCAAGGACCATTGGCGTCTGGGTTGCCAGTGCAAGGTGAAGGGTGACCTGAAGATTCATGTCGATGAGTCTATCCTGGGTGTCAAGGAGTACGAGTGTACCGTTATCTCTAACAAGAACGTGGCTACGTTCATCAAGGAGTTCAAGGTTCAGCTGCCTGCTGGCGAGCATATGGACTTCCTGCCTGGTTCCTACGCACAGATTAAGATTCCTAAGTTCGACTGCATCGACTACGATAAGGACATCGACAAGAGCCTCATTGGCGACGAGTATCTGCCCAGCTGGGAGAAGTTCGGTTTGTTCCCGTTGAAGTGTAAGAACCCCGAGGACACCATCCGTGCCTACTCAATGGCCAACTATCCTGCCGAGGGTGATGTGTTCATGCTCACCGTTCGTATTGCTACGCCTCCGTTCAAGGCCGACAAGAGCGGTTTCATGGATGTCAACCCGGGTATCGCCTCGTCGTACATCTTTTCGCTGAAACCCGGCGACAAGGTGATTATGAGCGGTCCTTTCGGCGACTTCCACCCGCACTTTGACTCGAAGAAGGAGATGATTTGGGTTGGTGGTGGTGCCGGTATGGCTCCGCTGCGCGCACAGATCATGCACATGACCAAGACGCTGCACACCACCGATCGCGAGATGCACTACTTCTATGGTGCCCGTGCGCTGAACGAGGTGTTCTATCTGGAGGACTTCCTGGGCTTGGAGAAGGAGTATCCCAACTTCCACTTCCACCTGGCTCTCGACCGTCCCGACCCCGCAGCCGATGCCGCTGGCGTCAAGTACACCCCGGGCTTCGTCCATCAGGTCATGCTCAACACCTATCTGAAGGACCACGAGGCTCCCGAGGATATCGAGTACTACATGTGCGGCCCTGGCCCCATGTCGAAGGCTGTCGTCTCTATGCTCGACTCTCTCGGCGTAGATCCCGAAAGCATCATGTACGATAACTTTGGTGGATAAATTTTGTTTTTGTCCTCACTTATTTGTACCTTTTCGCTTTGCGAGAAGGTACTTTTGTTTGATAGGCCAAAGAAAAATAAGTTTTCCTTTGGTCCTTTGCTCACTTATTCGTACCTTTGACTTCGTCGAAAGTACTTTCGTTCGACAAAAAAAGAATAATTTCTTTTGTTATGTGCTCACTTATTCGTACCTTTGCAGGCGATTTAAATTAAACATATCTCGTATTTATGGAAATTAAGATTACTTTTCCGGACGGATCTGTTCGCTCGTATGAACAGGGCGTGACCGGATTTCAGATTGCCGAGAGCATTTCTCCAGCTCTGGCACGCAGCGTAGTGAGCTGTGGCGTGAATGGAGAAACCGTTGAGTTGAACCGTCCTATCAACGAGGACGCCACCATTGAGCTTTACAAGTTCGACGACGAGCAGGGTAAGCACACCTTCTGGCACACTTCCGCCCACCTGTTGGCTGAGGCACTGCAGGAGTTGTATCCTGGCATCCAGTTCGGTTTCGGACCTGCCGTCGAGAATGGATTCTTCTACGATGTCCTGCTGCCTAACGGTGAGATGATTAAGGAGAGCGACTTCCCGACGATTGAAGCCAAGATGAAGGAATTAGCCGGTAAGAAGGAGCCCGTAGTCCGTAAGGAGGTGGCCAAGGCCGAGGCTTTGAAGCAGTTTGCTGCCGATGGTCAGACCTACAAGTGCGAACACATTGAGCAGGACTTGGAGGACGGTACCATCACGACCTATACGCAGGGCGCATTCACCGACCTCTGTCGTGGTCCGCACCTTGTCGATACAGGTGAGATCAAGGCCATCAAGTTGACGAGTGTTGCCGGTGCCTTCTGGCGTGGCGATGCCACCAAACAGCAGCTGCAGCGTCTGTACGGCATCTCGTTCCCGAAGAAGAAGATGCTCGACGACTATCTCGTCCTGTTAGAGGAGGCCAAGAAACGCGACCACCGCAAGATTGGTAAGGAGATGGAACTGTTTATGTTCTCGGATAAGGTCGGCAAGGGTCTGCCCATCTGGTTGCCGAAGGGTACCGAGCTGCGTCTGCGTCTGCAGGACCACTTGCGTAAGGTTCAGAAGCGCTTTGGCTATCAGGAGGTTATCACACCGCACATTGGTTCGAAGAACCTCTATGTGACCTCGGGCCACTATGCCCACTACGGCAAGGATTCGTTCCAGCCCATCCATACCCCTGAGGAGGATGAGGAGTATATGCTGAAGCCCATGAACTGTCCGCACCACTGCGAAATCTTCGCATGGAAGCCCCGTTCATACCGCGACCTGCCCTTACGTATTGCTGAGTTCGGTACGGTATACCGCTACGAGCAGAGTGGTGAGCTGCATGGCTTGACCCGTGTACGTTCCTTTACGCAGGACGACGCCCACTTGTTCTGTCGTCCAGACCAGGTGAAGCAGGAGTTCCTGAACGTGATGGACATCATCGGTATCGTGCTCAAGGCCTTTGGTTTCAACTTCGAGGCACAGATTTCGCTGCGCGACCCCAATGACCACACCAAATATGTAGGCTCCGACGAAGACTGGGCTCTGGCCGAGCGTGCCATCCAGGAGGCTTGCGAGGAGAAGGGCCTGCCCGCCAAGGTGGAATACGGTGAGGCTGCCTTCTACGGTCCGAAGCTCGACTTCATGATCAAGGACGCCATCGGTCGTCGCTGGCAGTTAGGTACCATTCAGGTTGACTACAACCTGCCCAAGCGCTTCCAGCTGGAGTACACCGACGAGGACAACACGAAGAAGACACCCGTCATGATTCACCGAGCACCCTTCGGTTCTATGGAGCGTTTCTGTGCTGTGCTCATCGAGCATACCAGCGGTCACTTCCCCTTGTGGCTTACGCCCGACCAGGTGGCCATCCTGCCGCTGTCGGAGAAGTACAATGACTATGCCAAGGAGGTTGCCAAGAAGTTCGACCTGGGTGGCGTTCGTCCCACCATCGACCTGCGCAACGAGAAGCTGGGCCGCAAGATTCGCGACAACGAGTTGAAGCGTATACCTTATATGGTCATTGTCGGTGAGAAGGAAGCTGCCGATGGCACCGTAGCCGTACGTCCTCAGGGCGGTGGCGAGCAGACGGTGATGACCATCCAGCAGTTCATTGACCACATCAACGCCGAGGTCAAGGAAATGACGAAAGACTTCTAAGCAATTGATAATTGACAATTTGAAGACTCCCGTCTATATTATAGAAGAAAACCGGTTGCGGCACAACCTCACGTTGATTCGTGAGGTTGCCTGCCGCACCGATTCTGAATGGATACTGGCGTTCAAGGCCTTTGCGCTGTGGAAGACTTTCCCGATATTCCGTGAGTACATCCATGCGACAACAGCGAGTTCGCTCAGCGAGGCACGACTGGCATTGGAGGAGTTTGGGGCTAAGGCGCACACATATTCGCCAGCCTATAAGGACGATGAGTTCGATGCTATTGTGCGCTGTTCGAGTCACCTGACGTTCAATTCTCTCTCGCAGTATGAACGATTCCACGCGAGGGCAGGGGAGTGTTCTTTAGGACTGAGGGTGAATCCTGAGTATAGCGAGGTGGGCACGATGCTGTATAATCCCTGTGCGCCAGGTACGCGCTTCGGGGTGACGGCTGACAAGCTTCCCGAACAACTGCCGAAGGACATCCGTGGTTTCCACTGCCACTGCCACTGCGAGAGCGGTTCGGACGTGTTTGAGCGTACCCTGCAGCACATCGAGGAGAAGTTTGCGAAGTGGTTTCCGCAAATAGAGTGGATCAACTTCGGCGGTGGACATCTTGTGACGCGCAAAGACTATGACATCGAACTGCTGGTACGGCTGATGGAGGAATTCCATAAGCGCTATCCGTGGCTGAAGGTCATCTTTGAACCCGGTAGTGCCTTTGCCTGGCAGACGGGGCCGCTGGTAGCCAGTGTCGTTGATATTGTCGAGGACAAAGGCATCCGCACCGCCATTCTGGACGTGAGCTTCACCTGCCACATGCCCGACTGTCTGGAAATGCCGTACTATCCTGAGGTGAGGGGCGCCTCCCACGTCTCCCTTCCACTGGAGGGGGCGACCAACGCCACGCAGCCATGCGATTCCCCCCTTCCCTGGTTATACCGTCTTGGAGGCAATAGCTGTCTGTCGGGCGACTACATGGGCTCATGGGTGTTCCACCACGAGTTGCAGGTGGGCGAGGAAGTCATCTTCGAAGACATGATTCACTACACCACGGTGAAGACCACCATGTTCAACGGCATCACCCATCCCTCCATCGGCATGCTTCATGAAGACGGAACGCTCGAGGTGCTGCGCTCGTTCAGCTATGAGGATTATCGTGACCGGATGGACTGAACCTGCACAAAATAGGACTATTAGCACTTTTTTGCAAAAAAAACTGCGAAAAGTTTTGGAGGTTACGGAAAAAGTCGTACCTTTGCATCCGCATTCGAGAGAGATGCTTCTCGTAAGAGAATTGTAATTGCGGAAATAGCTCAGTTGGTAGAGCACAACCTTGCCAAGGTTGGGGTCGCGGGTCCGAGTCCCGTTTTCCGCTCAACATTTTGAAACAAAGAGCGTTAGGGCGTTGGGCCCTTTCGGAAAATGCCCAGGTGGCGGAATTGGTAGACGCGCACGTTTCAGGTGCGTGTGCCGCGAGGCGTGCAGGTTCGAGTCCTGTTCTGGGCACTCTTTCTTTCAACATGGTTAACTCTCATGTTGGAGAGGTGGCGGAATTGGTAGACGCGCTACTTTGAGGGGGTAGTGTCAATTGCGACGTGGGAGTTCGAGTCTCCTCCTCTTCACATTTTTTTTCAATAAGAATTGCGGAAATAGCTCAGTTGGTAGAGCACAACCTTGCCAAGGTTGGGGTCGCGGGTCCGAGTCCCGTTTTCCGCTCTTATTTATATTTAGGAAAACAACCAATTCTTCAAATGAACTTATACTTAAGATACTTTGACAAGGAGGCTTTTGTCAAATCAGCAGATGAAGCCATCGATTTTCTGAAGGCTATCGACGAAATTGGCATGAATCCTGTGCTCGAAGCAGATATCCGCGAATATGCGGCCAGTGACGTGTTCTATCCTAAGCGCTACAAGGTTCGTCCCCGTGTCTATTTTATTATCATTAAGACTGAGGCTGCCAGCATGGCTGACTTCAAGGAGAAAAAGGCTGTGCGCAACACAGTGCCTGAAAAGACGAATCAAGGTGTATCGAATGTGATGAAGCTGAACGAGGAGCGAGATGGATGGTACGAAGGTACGATCGACTTCAAGCGTGTGCAGCTGGTGCCAGGAACAGGTAAGTTCCAGTATCGCGACACCCACTTCGTGGCTATCGTAAAAGCTATGTCGGGACTCGACTGCTATAACCGCATCGTGGAGCACCTACGCCAGCGCGTCGATGAAAGAAGCCAGTTCCCCTCAGCAAAGGGCAAGAACTTCAAGTTCCGCTACATGGGAATGGCAAAGTAAGAAGGCTTTGAGAAAACATGAACAAGGTAATGCTGATAGGCAATGTGGGCAGAGACCCTGAGATACGCTACGTGGATCAGGGGCAGGCTGTGGCGCGTCTGACGATGGCTACCACCGAGCGTGGCTATACCCTGCAGAACGGTACACAGGTACCCGACCGAACGGAGTGGCACAACGTGATTCTCTGGAACCGACTGGCTGAGATCGTGGAGCGCTATGTGCACAAGGGCGACAAGCTCTACATCGAAGGGCGCATACACTATGCCTCCTACGACGACAAGCAGGGCAAGCGTCAGTATTACACGGAAATATGGGCCGACAACATGGAGATGCTGACGCCCCGTTCCGCTTCTACCACAGAAAAACAAAACGATGGATTATCTCCAACAAATATTCAGTGAAGTACAGTTTCTTGAACCATCATTAGGAGCTGTCATTTCTATTGTGCTGGCAGGCATCCTGCTCATAGCCTCTGGGTTTGCATCGGGTTCGGAGATCGCTTTCTTCTCTCTCTCTCCAAATGACTTGAACGAACTGGACGAGGAGAAAAGAGAGGCCGACGGAAAAATACAACTGTTGCGTGCAGACTCAGAGCGCACACTCGCCACAATCCTGATTACCAACAACTTGGTGAATGTGACCATTATCATGCTCTGCAACTACTTCTTTGCTCAGGTCATCAACTTCGGCCATGCCTACTGGCTGGAGTTCGTGGTCATCACAGTGATTCTTACCTTCGTGTTGCTGCTCTTTGGCGAAATCATGCCGAAGGTGTATTGTGCTCAGCATGCACTGGCTGTGTGCAGGACATTTGCCGAGCCTATCATGGTGCTGCGCAAGTTGTTCTATCCCATATCGAGTGTCCTCATCCGTTCAGGTGTCTTGGCTGAGAAAGTGATGCTGAAAGACAGTCGCGGACTGAGTGTAGATGACTTGGAGCAGGCCTTGGAGCTCACTGACAAGGAGGAACTGAAGGAAGAGAAGAACATGCTGGAGGGCATCGTGCGCTTTGGTGACGAGACTGCCAAGGAGGTGATGACCAGCCGACAGGATGTGGTGGCACTCGACTTCCGTTCTACGTTTCCGGAGGTACTGCAGTGTATTGTGGAGAACAACTACTCACGCATACCTGTCTATCAGGAGTCGATGGACAATGTGCGCGGCATACTCTACATCAAGGACTTGCTGCCCCATCTGAACAAGCCTGCTGCCTTCCGTTGGCAGTCGCTCATTCGTCCGCCTTACTTTGTTCCGGAGACAAAGAAAATTGACGATCTGCTGCGCGACTTCCAGGAGAACAAGGTGCACATCGCCATCGTGGTGGATGAGTTCGGGGGAACCAGCGGACTGGTGACGCTGGAAGACATCCTGGAGGAAATCGTGGGTGAGATCAACGACGAATATGACGAGGAGGAGAAACCATACGTGCGCATCAACTCGAATACTTATGTGTTTGAGGGAAAAACACTACTCTCCGACTTCTATAAGATTCTGAGTCTCGACGACGAGTCGTTTGAGGAGGTTCAGGGCGATGCCGACAGTCTGGCGGGCCTGATGCTGGAGCTGAAGGGCGACTTCCCCAAGCCTCATGAGAAACTGGAATATCAGAACTTCCGCTTCGAGATAGTGGAGATGGATGCTCACCGAATATCGAAGATAAAGGTGATTATTGGAAAAGACGAACAAACAAAAGAATAGGCCCTTGTTGAGAGCCTATTCTTTGTTTTTGGGAGATATGTCAATTGAATCTGTAATTGTTCTTACCATCCGAACTCTGAGAGACGGGCAGCGTAGTACCATGCCGTCTTCTTGATGCTGGCGTTGTAGCCGTCGTACTTCACACCATTGGATGTATAGGGCTCATACCATGTCTTGGGTCTGTCTTGTGGTACGAACATGCTGATGCCGCCATAGCGCTCGTCAGTGAGTATCACTTCGGTGGCCTGACCGTAGCTGTCCATACCGAATACGTAGGGCAGTATCTGAGAGGCGGTCATCCATCCCGTTGATGCATTCACCTTGTAGATGACGGCACGGTCAAGGGCTTGTTTCCAGATGCTGTACGACTGGGTGTCGGCATAGCGGAGCATCACATCGTTCATGTCGTACATCAGACTGCTCAGTTTGTCGTTGATGTTACCACGATAGTAGATGAGCTTAGCCTTCGACAAGTCAGGCCATGCTGCAGTGTCGGCTGTCGGCAAGAAGGTGTGCAGGATGGTATTGGTGGCAGCGGCCAGTTGGTCGAGTTCGGAAGTGCGCACTACTGAGAACGGTGTGCGGGCAACATAGGATATAGATGTCCAACTGTCAAGATAGTAGTTGATTCTGAATGACTGTTCGAAATAGCAATCTACAATGGTCTGGTAGAACTGCTCAGAAGTGTCGAACAAGGCTTTTGTGATCGTGTTATAGGGAGCACCCTTTGCTGGAACCTCTGCCGGTGACGCAATGATATAGTCGGTGGCATGGCGCAACTCGTAGGCGCTCTCAACGCACTGGAACTGGCAACAGTCGGCAAAGATAAACTTCAGGTGTCCCCACTCACAGATGGTCTTGTTCAGTGTGTACATGTTCATCCACTTGCCGTTGGCAGAATAGCCATCGCCAGTACCTGTGTCAACACCGTAGGCTTTCAGCGGACTGCGTGCCGCTGTGGTTCTTGTCGTACTGACCGAGTCTTCGAGCAACCAGCCCGACGAGTGGCCCCACAGCACCAAGCCGTATTCGCGTGCAGTGTAGTGTTCGGAGGTGTAGTTCAGGATTTGTCGTAGCAATGCCGGGTCTGAACTGTAGTTGTCGCTCTCCAGAAAGGTAGTGTCAGTAGCTGCCCCCTCGTTCATCCTGATGACGTAAGGCCGTTGCGTCTTGTTGGCATCGTCAACAAAGATGACCAGTGCATTGTTGCCAAGGTTCTGCGATCCGGTGCGCATCTCCTCGAGTTCTTTCGATATCTCGTAACTGAGGTTGTTCTCACCTGAAATATATACGAGCACGGTGCGGTCGAACAACTCCTTTTGTTTGTGGTTATCGGGATCTTCGTCCTTATGGCAGGAGGCGAGGAGAGCAAGTATAGTCAGAAGAAATAATAACTTTTTCATCTTTCTTTTCTGAATTTTGCCGCAAAGTTACGCAAAAAATGCCTTTTATGCTTATGGTTTCGAAAATAATTCGTAATTTTGCAAGGTAAAAAGATGAAGGAAATGAGAAACTTTACGATATTATTGGCATTACTGTTTTCGTTTTTTGTTGTAGGTAATGCCGATGCGCGGCATTACAAAAGTAAGCGGAAAGCAACCACCCACAAGGTGATAAAGAAGAAAAGATATGTCAAGAAGAAACGGGTTGTCAGGCGTCCGCCCACCATTCACGAGAATCCTTACATGCAGTGCGAGGATACCTGCAGTCACGTTCACGGCATCGACCTGAGCCATTATCAGGGCGATGTGTTCTGGGAGACGGTAGGCGAGAACACGCGCACGGCTTACGTCTATCTGAAAGCTACGGAAGGTGGTGACAGAATTGATGATCGGTATGAGCGCAATATCGACTTGGCGCATCGCCACGGACTGAAAGTGGGGTCTTATCACTTCTTCCGTCCGCGAACTGATCTCACTCAGCAGATGAAGAATTTCCGCGCCCAGTGTCTGCCAGGCGAGCAAGACCTGATTCCGATGCTCGACGTAGAGAGCACCGGTGGATTGTCAAACGAGGAGTTCTGCGACTCGCTGTCTAAGTTCCTGCTGATGATGGAGGAGGTGTATCACCAGAAGCCACTCATCTACACAGGACGTAACTTCTATAACAAGCACATGGTGGGCATGGTCGATGACTATCTGCTGATGATTGCGATGTACACCGATGAGGAGCCTGTGCTGGCAGACGAGCGCGACATCTGTCTGTGGCAATACACGGGCAGGGGGCGCATCAATGGGGTGGTAGGCCATGTGGACAAGAGCCGCTTCATGGGGCAGCACGGACTTCGCGAACTGAGGTTCAAACACTAACAGCTCAAAACAGCGGAATACTCAAAAAGCTTGATTCCGAGGCTAATAGCTTCAAATGCCTATCTCAGCTGAGCCGAAGCAGCGGTGGTGGTGCTCATCGTAGATGACGCAGAACTGACCGGGGGCCACACCATGGATAGGGGCATCGGCATGAACGATGAAGCCTTCATCCGTCTCTTCGAGCAAAGCTGGCAGATAGCCAGGGGTGTGACGAATCTTGAAGGTAATGCGGTGGGGGAGCGATTCACCTCCCAGCAGCGGAGTAAGATAGTGGAAGTCGTGAATGGCAAAGTCTTGCTTGTAAGCTGTTTCGGGATCATAACCATGACTGACGTAGAGGATGTTTTTCTCTACGTCTTTTTTTACCACGAACCACGGACCACCGCCAAAGCCCATGCCCTTGCGCTGTCCGATGGTGTGGAACCAGAGCCCTCGGTGCTGTCCGATGCAGCGCCCCGTCTCCAGCTCAATCACATCGCCAGGCTGTTCACCCAGGAACCGACGAATATAATCATTATAATTGATCTTTCCCAAGAAGCAGATGCCCTGCGAGTCCTTGCGCTTGGCGTTCACCAAGTGCTCGCGCTCGGCTATCACACGCACCTCGTCTTTCATATAGTGTCCGATGGGGAAGAGCGCCTTCTTCAGTTGCCAGTCGTAGATTTGAGCCAGGAAGTCGGTCTGATCCTTCACCGGATCGGGGCTGGTCACAAGCCATTTGCGTCCCTGCTCGTCCAGCTCCGTCTGGGCGTAGTGGCCCGTGGCAATGAGGTCGTAGTCGTGTCCTCTCTTTTCGTGGAAGGCTCCGAACTTGATCAGACGGTTGCACATCACGTCGGGATTCGGCGTGAGTCCCGCGCGTACCTTATCCATCGTATAGCGCGTCACCTGACTCCAGTATTCACGATGGCAATCCACAATCTCCAGCTTGCAGCCATACTTACGTGCCACAGCCGTAGCCATCTCCATGTCCTCCTCGCTGGTGCAGTCCCATTCCTCTTCCTCCTCTGGTCCTATCTTAATATAGAAGCAGTCGGGCTGTAGGCCCTGCTGAGCCAGTTCGTGTACCACCACTGCACTATCCACGCCGCCCGAGAGCAGCACCGCAATGCGCTTATCCTTCAAATCTTCTGTCTTCATGGCTGCAAAGGTACGAATAAATTGAAAATTGAAAATTGAAAATTGAGAATTGATGCTTCCCCTGCATTGTTAAATAATGTTATGTTTTAGCTCGACTCCATTGCAGTGATATCAAAATGATATATCTTTGCAATATCAAAATGATATCACATTAGTCAAAACTTTCAATTAAAAAACTTTTAGTCTTATGGAAAAGAAATTTGAAGGAACAGTTTGGAACGGCTTTCTGATGCTGTTTGTGACGTTGGGGCTCACTCTTGTCAGTATTATCGTAGCCATTTATGGCATCACTTGTTTGGCCGATGAAGTAAACACGCTGCTTGGAGCAACGCTGTTGATTGGCGGCATCGTACTGCTCGTAGTGTCAATCATCATGATGTGCGGTTTCCTGATGCTCGAACCCAACGAGGCCCGCGTCATCACTTGGTTCGGTAAGTATGCAGGTACGTTCACCGAGACGGGCTACTTCTGGATCAATCCTTTCTACTCGGTGAAGAAGCTGTCGCTCCGTGCTCGTAACCTTGATGCCGAGCCTATCAAGGTGAACGACAAGGTGGGCAATCCAGTGATGATTGGTCTGGTGCTCGTCTGGAAACTGAAGGACACCTACAAGGCTGTCTTCGAGGTTGACTCGCAGACGATGGCTCCCGTGAACCAGCAGGAGATAGGCGGTGCATCGCTGAAAGCCATCATGCAGGCGCTGGAGAACTTTGTGAAGGTGCAGAGCGATGCTGCTCTTCGTCAGGTGGCTGGGCAGTATGCCTATGACGATACCGATGAGAAAGGCTCGAAGGAACTGACGCTGCGCGATGGTGGCGACGAGATCAATCATCAGCTGGAGCAGAAACTCGATGAGCGGTTGGCACTGGCAGGCATCGAAGTGGTAGAGGCACGCATCAACTACCTGGCCTACGCTCCCGAGATAGCAGCCGTGATGCTGCGCCGTCAGCAGGCTTCGGCCATCATTACCGCACGTGAGAAGATAGTAGAGGGAGCCGTCAGCATGGTGAAGATGGCACTCGACAAACTGTCGAATGAGAACATCGTTGAGCTCGACGATGACAAGAAGGCCGCTATGGTGAGCAATCTGCTCGTAGTGCTTTGCGGTGACGATTCGGCTCAGCCCGTAGTGAACACAGGCACCCTGAACCATTAATCCACGCCCTTATGGCAAAGAAAGAATCACAGACCAAGAGCTTCATCCTGCGCGTAGATGCCGCTACGATGAATGCCATTGAGGCTTGGGCCGCCGACGAGTTCCGCTCCACCAACGGCCAGCTTCAGTGGATCATCACCGAGGCGCTCCGCAAGGCTCACCGTCTGCCTAAAAAGCAAAAAGATGAAACTACAGAGCAATAAACTGAAAGTGCGCGTAGGGCGCACGCTCGAAGGCACCATCTTCGAGATAGCGTTTCTGGTACTGGCCATTCTGGTGTGGGCCTTCATCGTGTGGCTCATGAGCCGCGCCCCTGATACCGTCCCCACCCATTTCAATCTTGAAGGTAAGGCGGATTCTTGGGGCTCACCCACCACCATTCTCTTCCCTTGCATCATCACTACCGTAGTGGGTGCAGGTCTGTTGCTGGCAGCCTATTTCCCTCACACCATCAACATTCCTGTAGAGGTGAAGACTCCTCGCCAAGTGGTATTGGTTATTCGCATGGCCCGGGTGATGGCGCTTGAGCTCTTGTTGCTCACGCTTGCCATTGCCCTCATCACGCTGGGCTCCTCCATCGGTCTTGAGCCAGGCATCATTGCTCCTGTGTTCATTGTGGTCGGGGTGCTGTCGCTGACGTGCATTGTCTTCACAGTGCTCGTTTACAGGGCTGGCACACAGCCTAAATCATGACGTGATATAGCTTAAATCATGACGTGAAATAGCCTAAATCGTGACGCGATATAGCCTAAATCGTGACGTGATATAGCCTAAAACTCAACATGATCTTGCCTACGGCGTGAAGTGACTTATTCAAGATGGCAAAGGCTGCTTGCAAACTTCGACGACTGACATACTATGCACTAAAGGAAAAAAGTTTGCAAAACATCTGTTTCATCTGTTTCTC
>JAEEGH010014712.1_pt1 | contig 17127 bp, 13 predicted proteins | sample 9134181 | NCBI WGS metagenome assembly JAEEGH01 (sample SAMN16246544, study PRJNA631951) | gut metagenome | biome: gut microbiome; feature: rumen; material: DP-attached | host: Bos | place: Iran: Karaj | collected 2018-10
GGCAGGCTACAAGGTCTTTTTCATGGAACAGCGAGGACATGGCTATTCAGAGGGCAAGTGCCCCGAGCCGGACGTCATATATATCGATAGTTATGAAACCTATGTAAAAGACCTGCGTCACTTTATTACTGCTGTGGTAGAGCCGGGGTTGAATGGTCTTCCGCTTTTTATGATTGCTCACTCCATGGGCGGATGCACAGGAGCTCTTTACCTTGAAGAGCATCCCGAGACCTTTAAGGCAGCGATCCTCAGCTCTCCCATGATGAAGATGAAGGGCGCAGACTATCCGGCAATTCTGGTTACTCTTATAGGGCTCTATGCAAAGCTTACAGGTAAGAGCAAGAAACTTGCGCCAAATCAGAAGCACTTTGATCCTGCAGTAAAAATCACAAACAGCAGTGCTATCTCTGTCCCAAGATTTGAATTCCAGCTCTCCATGCGTATAGCCGATGAGCACTATCAGACCTGCGGAGCTTCCTTTGGCTGGGCTGTTGCCAGCATGAAGGCATCGAGAAAGGCAGTTAAGAATGCAGGTAAAATTAAAATTCCGCTAACCGTAATGACTGCAGGTTGCGATCATCTCATCGATCCGGCCGGCTACGAGGCTTTTAAAGAAAATGTACCCGCCGCCGTTTTTCACCACTATGAAAAATCAAGGCATGAGATCTTCAACGCAGACGAGATCACACGCAAACAGTATTTTACCGATGTACTCACCACTTTGGACAAGTATCTGAATAATGCAAAATAACAATGACGACAACTTAAGAAACAGCTTTATATCAGGCTCCGGAAGGCGCTTTGTTTCTGATGCAATGGAGAGCTTTCACTACACCTCCTTTGAGACAAAGAACCTCTTAAAGGCCTACTCACCGGAAATAAGATCTCCTCTTCTGTACAAGAAGGGATCTTTTGTTGAGCTTGAGCCTCACGTGGTCCTTACAAAGGATAAACTTGAACTCAGCTTTAACATCATCTCCGGCGATACAGGCTATAAGTATGTGCTAAAAGACATCTTAGCGCTCCTAAGTGCCATCCACAACGGCGATACCATCAGTTATGGAAAACACCTGGAATTTACCCATGACCTGTCGGCCTTCACAGAAAAATCAAGGAAGATCATCCGTTTTCTTATCTCCTATTTCAGAGAGAGGCAGCTCAAAGATAATCTGATTCCTTCGGGCTCAACTTCCACAATTTCCTACACCTACGCCAAAGGAAGAGGCAAACAGATAGAGCTCTTTGGGCATGAGATAGATGAACTGTTTGAGACACTGGATGAAGTCTACTTCTTAAATTCTGACTTCAGAGCAAGATACAGCGATGAAAGACTCCTTGAGATAGTTCGTGTATTTCCGCCCATTGACCTCAACATCGAGACAGACAAAAACGGAATAACCTTTGAAGCCAGCAGATTTACCATGTTTGAGGGCCACTCAAACATTTATTTTGAAAGGCGACACAAGCTGCACGTTGTGGACAGCGAAATCTCAGAGCCGGTACTGCCCTTTCTTAAGTTTTTGTCAGCTAGAAGAACAGGTAATGAGCTGTTTGTATCAAACAAGGATCTGACGCTGTTTTCGACAGGTCTTTTCCCTGTTATCGAGCAGTACTTCAATGTAAATTACGGTGGCTTTTCTCCGTCCAGATATGCTCCCGACATGCCTAAGTTCAGGCTCTACATCGACATGCCCGATGAGAATAAAATAACCTGTGAGATCAAAGCCCTCTACAGGGAAGGCGAGCCTTCGGAAACACTTGTAAACGTCTTTGAAAATGCAGATAAGACAGATGAAGATATCAGGCGAAATCTATTGCAGGAGAGCCAGATAATCAAGGCTGTAGGAAGATTTTTTGATTCCATAGACGAAAGTAAAAATGAACTGGTACTATCTCCCAGGCCCGGAGATGAGGATAATCTTTATACTTTTATATCCGACGACCTCGCTGAGCTGGACAGGCTCGGGGATGTATATCTCTCAGATAATATTAAGGCCATCAGCATCAGAAAAGCTCCCAGAATAAGCCTTGGCGTATCCGTCGTTTCAGATCTTCTTGAGCTCACTATGGTGCCTGAGGACCTTACGCTAAAAGAACTTGATGACATCCTTAGCAGATATGACAGAAAGAGAAAGTACTACCGCCTCAAGAATGGCGATATCCTAAAGCTCACCAGCGAAGACATGGAGCTTATGTACTCCGTAAAGGACGGTCTTGGACTTACCTCCAAAAGCATTTTGGAAGGTCATGCCTCCGTGCCCATGTACAGAGCTCTTTTCCTGAATGAACTGTCTGAGAAATCGTCGGACTACGAATTTACCAGGCTATCAAGAGCAGGTACCTTCAAGAACCTGATCAGCTCCTTTAAAGATCCCGGAAGTTCTGATTATGAAGTCCCCGGGGAACTTGATGATGTTCTTCGCGACTATCAGAAAAAGGGTTATAAGTGGCTTAGAACTCTTAAGTCCAACTGCTTTGGCGGAATACTCGCAGATGACATGGGCCTTGGAAAGACGCTCCAGGTCCTTACTCTCCTTCTGTCCCTGAAAGAGGAAGCTAAGAAAGAAGGCAAAAAACTTGGCTGCTCTCTTATCGTGTGCCCAGCATCCCTTGTCTACAACTGGCAGCACGAGATAAAGAAATTCACTCCGGAACTTAAGTGTGAACTTGCTGTTGGCATAAAGCCTGACAGAGTCAGGGTGACATCTGAAATCGATGAAGAAGAAACAGATGTTTTAATAACCTCCTACGACCTGCTGCGCAGGGATATTGAACTGTATAAGTACTTGTCCTTTGAGTGCATGATAATAGACGAGGCTCAGTTCATCAAAAATCCCACAACCCAGGTTGCAAGAGCCGTAAAGTCAGTAAGCGCCTCTTTCAAGGTCGCGCTTACCGGAACTCCCATTGAGAACAGACTCAGCGAGCTCTGGAGCATATTTGATTTCTGCATGCCGGGATATCTTTTTAGCTACAAGGCATTTAAAGAAATTCTCGAAATACCCGCAATCGCTGAGGGAGATGAAGGCGCAATGCTGCGTCTTAAGAAGATGATCGCGCCCTTTGTACTAAGACGCCTTAAAAAGGATGTCCTTACGGACCTTCCGGATAAGCTTGAAGAAAACATCGTGACCCGGATGACCAAGGGTCAGCAGGAGCTCTATAAAGCTCATCTTCAGCAGGTCAAGATGATGGTTCAAACAAAGAGCGATACGGAGATTAAAAATGACAGGATCATGATCCTCTCAGAGCTTACAAGACTCCGCCAGCTCTGCTGCGATCCCGGTCTTATCTACGATAATTATGACGGAGGCTCTGCCAAGGCAGAACTCTGCGTAGAGATGATAAAGAGCGCCGCCGAGAGCGGACACAAGGTACTGCTCTTCTCTCAGTTCACTTCTATGCTTGAGAGACTTGTTGCGCTGTTCAAAAAAGAAGGCATATCCCACTATCTCCTTACGGGCTCTACCAAGAAGGAAGACAGGATAAAACTGGTAGATGCATTCCAGGAGGATGACACCTCGGTATTTTGCATCTCATTAAAGGCCGGCGGAACAGGTCTTAACCTGACTGCTGCCGATATTGTGCTTCATTACGACCATTGGTGGAATGTTGCTGTAGAGAATCAGGCCACCGACAGGGCCCACAGGATCGGGCAAAAGAATGTGGTGACCGTCTACAGACTCATCATGAAAGATACCATTGAAGAGAGAATAATCGAACTTCAGAACAAGAAAAAAGAGCTGGCTGACCAGCTCCTTAATACAGGTTCACTTAGTGCTCCAAGCCTCACAAAGGAAGAGCTTTTAGAGCTTCTAGGGTGATATCGATGACTTCTTCCATCGTAAAATCTTTTTCCTCGATGGTGATATCAGCATACTTCTCATACAGAGCGCTTCGCTCATTGTAGAGGGATACAAGGGACTGACCCTCTCTCATGACAACGCCCCTCTGCTTTGCATTGTGCAGGCGCTTTGTAAGAGTATCCATATCGACCTTCAGATAAACCACCTTACCGATGTTCTTGTAGTGGTCCATGGCTTCTTTTCCGTAAACCACGCTTCCTCCGGTGGCAATGACGGTTTTCTCTGTCTCGATCCCGGCATTTATCCTGTTTTCAATCTCAATAAAACCGTCCACTCCCTCTTCTTCAATGATCTTTGAGAGCTTTTTGCCCTCCTTTTCCTGGATCACGATATCCGCATCCAGAAATCTGTAGCCAAGGATCTTGGCAAGGATTACTCCCATGGTACTCTTGCCTGATGTTGGCATACCGATTAAAACTACATTATCCTTTTTCATAATCCTCCTTAATGAAGTCAGGTTCTCTCAGCTAATAATTCCGCCGCCAAGGACAATCTCCCCATCGTACAAAACTGCACTCTGTCCCGGTGTTATGGCGCGTTGCGGCTCATCAAAGACTATCCTTGCTCTTCCATCAGCAAAGATAGTGGCTGTTGCCGGCTGCTCTTTATGCCTGTAACGGATCTTGGCCTGGCATCTTATGGGCTCACTGGGTGCATCCCCTGTTATCCAGTTAAATTCCCTGACCATTACCTCCTTGTCGAACAGATCCTCGTCATCTGCAAGGATGACGCGATTGTTCTCTGTATCAAGACGCTTTACATAAAGTCTTCTGTCCGCAGGGATTCCAAGACCTCTTCTCTGGCCTATGGTGTAATTGATAATTCCCTCGTGAGTTCCCAGGACATTCCCCTGAAGGTCGACAAAATCGCCCTTTGGATAATCTTTATTCCTGTACCTCTTGATCATTGCTGCATAATCGCCATCAGGAACAAAGCAGATGTCCTGAGAGTCTTTTTTATCCTTGTTTACAAAACCGTACTCGGCAGCGATTTCTCTGGCCTCATCCTTGGTCATCTCCCCGAGAGGAAAGTATGTGTGTGAGAGCTGCTCTTCTGTAAGGTCATATAAAACGTAGCTCTGATCCTTTTTTGGATCCAAGGCCTTTAGCAGATAAAAATGTCCGTCTCTCTCCACAATCCTTGCATAATGCCCTGTTACGATGTTGTCGTATCCAAGAGCCTTGGCCTTCTCATAGAGGATGTCGAACTTAAGGTATTTATTGCATCTTATACAGGGGTTTGGTGTCTCGCCCCTCTCATAACTGCACACAAAGGGCTCGATGACATTCTTTGTAAACTCTGCCTCATAGTGGTATATGTTGTACTCTATACCAAGCTTCTCGCAGACAGCCCTTGCATCCTGGGTGTCCTTTAAGCTGCAGCAGGTTCCAAAGAGGTCCTCGCCTATCATATCGTTCTCATAAAGGCGCATGGTACATCCCATGCAATCAAACCCTTTTTTTAACATAAGAGCAGCGGCTACGGAAGAATCCACGCCGCCACTCATAGCTATTAAAGCTTTTTTATTCTCGTTACTCATCATGCGTTAATTTTCTTAATAATCTCCGGCAGTACCTGGTCTATCTTGTCATTGTCTATCTGGCAGGTTCCGGCATTTGCATGTCCGCCTCCGCCATACTCAAGACAAAGATCTCCGATGTTGAAGTTCGATGCCTTATTGATAATAGACTTACCTATCATAACAGCTGTGTTCTGTTTTTTAAAGCCCCAGGCTACATGAACTGAAATTTCTGCCTCAGGATACAGAGCATATATCATAAATCTGTTTCCGGCGTAGATCACATCGCCTGCTGCCTTCTGATCTACCACAACAACCTTTCCCTCCATGTGGGAAATCTCTTTTAGCTGCTGTTTAAAGAGCTCTGACTGCTCATTGTAAAGGTCTACTCTCTCCTTGACATCAGGAAGCTCCAAAACATCCTTGATATCATGATTTACACAGTAGCTGATGAGCTCCATCATAAGGTCATAGTTGGAAATCCTGAAGTCATGGAATCTTCCGAGGCCCGTTCTTGCATCCATAAGGAAGTTCATAAGAACCCAGTCCTTGGGATTTAAGATCTCATCTTCCGTAAAGTCTGCAGAATCACCCTTATCCACTGCAGTCATGATCTCATCGGATATTCTGTCAAGCGCGTATCCTGCTTTCTTGTAATAATTGTAAACCACCCTGGCTGCTGACTTAGCCTGGCCTTCTATGAACCAGTTGTCGTTATCCTTCATGGATGCGTTTCTGATAAGCTCAGACTCATGGTGGTCAAAGCACATAAAAACTCTTGAATCATAAGGCAGATTGGTTGTGATATCGTTACCCGAAAGCTCAATCTTGCCGTCCTGAACATCCTTGGGGTGTACAAACTTGATATCCTCTATCAGGTCACACTCCCTTAAGATCATCGCACAAACCAAACCATCAAAATCACTTCGTGTCACAAGTCTCTTTTTGTCGCTCATATTGCCCCCGATCCTTATGCGTAGCGGTATACAAACAGGTCGTATACCAAGTGAAAAGTGTCCTTATTCAGTATATCACTTTTGATGTAGTTTACGAAATAACAGAAAGCTGTTTTTAATAATAAGTTAATATAGTCCTGCTCCGTCGTCGTGTAAAAGAAACTCCGGATCCTGATCAGCTGCCGTAGTAGCCAGTGCATCGCACCTTTCATTCTCGGGATGTCCGTTGTGTCCCTTTACCCAGTTCCATCTTACTTTGTGTGGCTCTACAGCCTTTAAAAGTCTCTGCCAGAGCTCTACGTTCTTAACAGGCTTTTTCCCTGCTGTTTTCCAGCCGTTTTTTACCCAGCTCTTTAACCAGCCTTCGTTAAAGCCGCTGATTACGTACTTTGAGTCTGAATACATCTCAACTTCACAGGGCCTGTTAAGACTCTCAAGCCCCACTATAGCGCCCATCAGCTCCATTCGGTTGTTGGTGGTCTTGTCATACCCTGCGCTTATCTCTTTTTCATGTACTTCACCCTTGGGGTCTATATAGCGCAAAACTACGCCGTAACCTCCGGGTCCGTCGGGGTTTCCCCTGGCAGATCCGTCAGAATATATGCTTACCTGCATGTAAAATCTCCTCTCTAAGGAAGTTCTGCTCTCGCTTCGCTCGCCAGAACACGCTCCTACTAAACTCGAGAATACCTCGTTAAGTAGTCACAGCCCAGCTGCCTGTCTTTAAGAATCCGTCCGCCATCTTCTGCGCATTTTCTACGATGTTTTCATCATAGCCCAAAACCTTAAGAAGCATGATGGCGTTTCTGGTTGTAGCCGGGCCTTCTTTGAGCTTATAGTCAAATTTGACGTCATTATCCGTCACATCACCCTCAAAGTGATATATCTCATAGATGTCTTTTAAAAGAGCTGTCAGCTCGATATCGTGAGTCGCAGCAAAGCACTGAACTCCATTCTCCGCAAGACTCTTAAGAATCTGCGTGGAAGCTGCAATTCTCTCGACAGTATTGGTTCCGCGAAGGACCTCATCCACAAAGCACAGAACCTTGTTGCCTGAAGTCTTGGATTTATCTACTATCCTCTTAATGGACTTGATCTCGACAATGTAGTAACTCTCTCCCATGGAGATATCATCCTTAAGTGCCATGGATGAATAAATCCTGTAAAACGGCGCACAGTAACTGCTGCCAAGCACCGTATGAATTGACTGGGCAAGAATGGTATTTATGGCACAAGTCTTAAGGAATGTGGACTTACCGGAAGCATTGGATCCTGTTAAAAGAACTCCTTCCTTTGCCTCAATGGTGTTGGCAACTGCCCCATCTATAAGGGGATGGATCAGGTCTTTTGCCACGTAAGAATCACCTGTAAATTCAGGAATAGAATATCCGTTTTCAAAAGAAGCCCTAAAGCAGGCAACGGATACTTCAGCCTCTATCCTTCCTGTGATCTCAAGGATCTTATCAAGCCTGTCCCTCTTAGCCATGAGCTGTTTGTACATCTGATTGAACTTGATCAGATCTATATGAGTCACCATGCGGATATAGTCCAGGAGGAGATCAACCGGGTTTCCGCTGGAATTGGTCTGCGCTGATGTAAGAAGAATTGAGGAACCGGCCCTGAAGGAAGAAAACTCCTTTGAGATAGCGTTAAGTTCCCTGATATCCTCTGAGAAAACCTCAGCCCTTATCCCTGAAAACTTATCAATGGATTTGATCACTCTCATGACATATCCGTAAGTTACAAGGTAAGGAGTTATATCACTCTTTATTCTAAAATAAGATACAATCTGTACCAGCATCAGAATAGCAAGTGCTATAAATCCCAGCGCGAAGTTCACAAAGCAAAAGCCGATTGCTGCCAGGATCAGGGCAATCATAACAAAGTGCCTGGTATTGCCGGCACCTGATATGTTTTCAAGATAGTCGATGTAGTCATATATCGAGTATCTGCTGTTATTGCCGATCTCCCAAAAGATAGTCTGTATCTTTCTTCTGTCCTCATCATTCTCCTGAAGGAAAGTAACCTGATCTTCAAAGGACTTAAAGTCATCCGCCTGTCTGGGGGACCTTAAGAGATAATAAAGATACTCCTCTCCCGCAGCGGAAAGGCAGTAATTAAGCCTCTTATAGACCCCGTCCATTCCAAGATCATTCCAGGTGATATCGTCAATCTGCGCATCTTCCGGATGATTCTTAAAAAAGCCCGCGACGTGGTCAAGGTCATCTGCCTTATATTCCCTTGCAGGGGGATTTCCGTAATTCTTTATCAGCTTACTTAACAGGTATTTCCTGGCATTGTACTTATCCCTAAGCCCCAGCACAAATGCAATGACTATAAAGCAAACAACCAGGAATATTATCATGTATCCTTCCATATCAGCTGTATAACCTCTTTCCGATTTCTTCTGCTTTGGCGTAGATGTCTGCAGGCTCTGCGCCAATATTGAAGTTTCCGTTTTCATAGCGGATGATACCGCCGATCATTGTAAGCTTAACGTTTGACTTACTTCCGCTGTAAACAATATTCTTGACGATATTGTTGATGGGCTGCATGTTGGGCTGATAAAGGTCCAGCATGATGATGTCAGCCTTCTTGCCCTCTGCAAGATAGTCACAATCATTAAGTCCCATAGCGTGAGCGCCATTGACAGTTGCCATCTTGAGGACTTCGGATGCATCAACGCTGGAAGCATCCATGTTTTTAAGTTTGGCAAGTCCTGTTGTCAGGAACATCTCTCTGAACATATCAAGGCAGTTATTGCTGGCAGGGCCGTCTGTTCCAATTGCTACCGGAATGCCCTTTTCAAGATATTTGGAAATAGGCGCAATTCCACTGGCCAGTTTGGTGTTGGAGCCCGGATTGGTCACAGCATAAAGGCCTCTCTTCTTCATGATCTCCATATCCTCGTCATTGGTCCATACAAGGTGGTATCCGCCTCCGCCGTAATCAAACAGTCCCAGAGAATCAAAGAATTTTATGGGAGTCATACCGTATCTCTCGATGCACTCTTTTGTCTCAGACTCTGTCTCCTGAATATGTGCCCAGAAAGGAGCTTTGTATTTTTGAACCAGCTCTGCTGTCTTCTCCAAAAGCTCTTTTGAACAGGTATACTCAGCATGAAGGCCAAGGATGAATGAGTTGTATTCATCCCTTCCGTTTAAGTCGTTGTAATACCCCTCGAGCATCTCCACTGACTGGCTGAAGTTATTGACACAGCTGGTCTGAACACAGCGCATTCCGCAGTCTCTGAAAGCATCTGCCACAGAATACGGTGTCAGATACATCTCAAAAACAGCTGTGATTCCGCTGGTCAGATACTCCATGATTGCAATCTTGGACAGATGATAAATATCCTCTGCTGTCATCTTGGCTTCTATGGGAAATATCTGTGTGTTAAGCCAGTCTGAAAGCGGAAGATCATCAGCCTTGGATCTCATCAAAGTCATGGCTGAGTGTGTGTGTGCATTCTTAAAGCCGGGCATAAGGAGATTCTTTTTGCAGTCAATCTCTCTGTCCCATATAAGTATTGAGTCCTTGTGCTCCTCACAGTAGCTAAGGGCCTCTTCTTCTGTTCCAACGAACTGTATAGTATCGCCGTTTACCCAGACTTCGCCGATAAAGATCTCTTTTCCCGGCTCCATTGTCAGAATTCTTGCGTTATAGAATCTTGTTCTCATACTTCAAACCTCTTGATGGATTCAGATACAAGCTTAGTGAAAAGAGGTGCTGCCTTATCTGCAGCCTCCTGAACTTCCTCGTGTGAGAGAGGCTCACCTGAAATGCCTGCTGCCAGATTTGAGATACATGAAACTCCGCAAATGCGCATGCCCATATGGTTTGCTGCAATTGCCTCGTTTACAGTACTCATTCCTACTGCTGAAACGCCGAGTTTAGCCAGCATTTTGATCTCTGCAGGTGACTCAAATGAAGGGCCTGTGCACTGGCAGTACACGCCTTCCTTAAGATCGATCCCGTTCTCTTTTGCAACGGCTCTTATCACGTCCTGAAGGTCTTTCTTGTAGACATTGGACATATCGGGGAATCTTGGTCCGAGCTCATCGAGATTTGGTCCGATAAGAGGATTTGGTGCAAAGACTGAGATGTGATCTGTGATAAGCATAAGATCACCTGCGCCAAAGCCTTCGCCAAGTCCGCCTGCTGCGTTTGTGAGGAAAAGAATCTTAGCTCCCAGCATCTTCATAAGTCTTGCCGGAAGAACTACATCGCTGATATTGTAGCCCTCGTAAAAGTGGATCCTTCCCTTCATGCATACAATCTTCTTATCTCCAAGGTATCCGAAAATAAACTTTCCTGCATGTCCCGGAACGGTTGATACCGGAAATCCGGGTATATCACTGTATGAAATCTCTGTCTCTATCTTGATATTCTCTGCAAATCCACCAAGGCCCGAGCCCAAAACCAGTGCTACATCAGGCTCAAAATCAGTCACCTTTCTTACTGCCTCTTTGCATTTAAGTAGTTTTTCATATACTGCGTTTCCCATAAACATTACCCCTTTCTGTTGGTTTCATCTAATGATATAACATCTGTGTCTTCATCTGCAAATTCTGCTGTATCTTCATTTACAGCTTCTTCCAGATATGGTGGAAGGTCCGGATTAAAGAGCCTTCCCTTTATGACAGGTTCAATGGTGTTGTTCACCGCATGAATTACAGCTTCCTTCATACCCCCCTTTACAAATCTTGAAATAATGGCGCTCTCAAAGCCTGTGCCTTCAATTGAGAAGTTCTTTAGCGTGTCGTGGAGCATGTCTGCTCCGGGCGATTCCTGCATTCTTATCTCGACTCTTCCGGGAACTGCCGGATAGATGAAGGTAGACTTTCTGTCCACCCTGTCTACCGCATCATCCTCAAAGTAGATATTAAATGTGCGCTTGCTGGCTTCCTCCAGAAAATACACTTCATTTCTGATGGTCAGCCTGTTGTACTCATCTCTGGTGCATACCGAATCCAGTGATACCTTGTAATTCTCGCAGTGAATGTTGATGTCGCTGGTATATCTTTTGCCTCCAAAGCCGCAGCGAAGCTTGTAAATAACCTCTCCTTCATAGATGTCTATGTAAAAAGCGTTATCCTCTGTTAACCTGAATCCGATCTTCTTCATGCCATCGGTGAAATTGTTGTGCACTATCTGCATCATCACCGGCATAAATCCTATTCCTGTGGTCTCAAGGTCATATATCTTGCCGTCCAGCTTTTTAAGCCAGGTAAGGATCAGCTGGTTCTCATTTCTGATATTGTAGGAGTTTACTGCCGATTTGAAGTCAGTTCTTTTTCCCGAAAAGCTTATGCTCCTGTTTCTGGGAGAGCCTGTGGTCATGCGCACTGTTCTGTTCTTCCAGCCTCCCGAACTGATAACCGGGAAATCTGCTGTTCTTCCGCTCACGGACTTGCAGATAGCCTTAAGCTCCGTCAGCGCACGGAAATCCTCGGGAAGAGGCGTATCAGATACCTCTATGACATTCTTCATTCTGTCACGGATCTTGATGGCCATACTACTGGTCTGGAAAACATCGCTGTTACCGGCATTGGTCACTATGACCATATCAAGGTCTGGATAGACAAAGACATTCTGGCCCATCATACCGTTGTAGGCAAAGCACCCTTCTCTGTCATCATTGATCCATAGCTGATAGCCATAATATGGATTGTCCTCTCTGTCTGTCTCTATCTGCTTGGTAGTGGACTCAATCACCCACTCCTCGGGGATCAGCTGCTGCCCGTTCCATACACCTTTCTGTAGGTAGAGCTGGCCGAGCTTAGCCATATCCTCAATCCGCATGAAAGCTCCCCAGCCACCCTTTGTGATGCTCTGTGGGCAGCTCTCCCAAAAGACTCTCTTGATGCCCATGGGGTTAAATAATCTCTCTTTACAGAAGTCAAAGAGGGACTGTCCCGTGATCTCAGTGACTATGGCAGATAGCATGTAAGTGTTCATGCTGTTGTATTCAAATTTAGTTCCGGGATCGAATTTAAAAGACGCATCCAAAAAACCTTTTCGCCAGTCATTGCCACTGATGGCTCCAATCTCGTTAAAATCAACGCCTGAAGACATATTGAGAAGGTTTCTGACTGTCATGGTCTTTCTGAAGATGCTGAAAGGCCCAAGTCTTGGGCTGAATATATCGCTGAGCCTGTCATCGAGGGTGAGCTTGCCATCGCCCATAAGTATGCCTATGGCCATTCCCGTGATGGACTTGCACATGGAATAAGTGACGTGCCACATATCCATATCAAAGGGTTCAAAGGCACACTCAGCGATGACCTTGCCATGGCGAAGGGCCATAAACTTGTGCATTCTGCACTCCCTGTCCGCCTGAAGGTCCCTGATCAGGTCAGTAAAAAAAGCAGAGCTTACGCCCTGAGCTTCCGGAGAAGTTCTCTCCAGAAACTGTTCATCAGGGAAGGAGAAGCTTGAAAATGCTTTCTTCTGGGGATTAAAATCCACCTTGCTGATCTCGCCGGTCTGCCTGGCGACCATCTTCATAAGAAGCTCTCCAACGTAAAGTTCTGCTCTTGGCATTTATGTTTACCTCCATGAAGGATTCATTTTGTAAAAGTTAGTCCTTAAGCGCCCTCATAGAGTTAAGTATTGCTATTACCGCTACTCCGACATCTCCGAATACTGCAAGCCACATGGTTGTAAGACCAAGCGCTCCCAGGATAAGGATTATCAGCTTAACCGCCAGTGCAAAGACTATGTTTTCTTTTACAATCCTTATGGTCTTGCGTGCGATCTTCATAACAGCTGAGATCTTGCTGATATCATCATCCATGATGACGATGTCTGCCGCCTCAATAGCAGCATCAGATCCCATGGATCCCATGGCGATTCCAACGTCTGCTCTCATAAGTACAGGAGCGTCGTTGATTCCGTCGCCTACAAACGCAAGCCTGTTACCATTATCGCCTTTTGAGAGCATTTTTTCAACTGCGCTGACCTTGTCTGCAGGAAGAAGTCCTGCCCTGACATCATTTATGCCGACCTGATCAGCTACATGTCTTGCTATAGCCTCATTGTCGCCGGTGAGCATGACTGCTCTCTTAACTCCAAGGTCGTACAGGGCTGAGATTCCCTCTTTTACCCCTTCCTTGATAGCGTCGGCGATCACGATACTTCCGGCATAGACACCGTCGTAAGATACGTAAACAACTGTGCCTGCTGCCTCATCCAAAAGACCTATGGAAGCCGGAACTTTGATGAGCTTATCATTGCCCACCAAAAGCTCTTTTCCATCAAGGACGGTCCTGATACCGTTACCTGCGATCTCCTTGGTCTGGGACTCATCTATGTATGAGCTGTCAGGCTTAGTGCCTGCGTTTCTCTCCATGTAGCAGGAAAGGATCGATCTTGCGATGGGATGATTTGAATACATCTCGCCGTAAGCTGCCAGTGACAAAAGCTGGTCTTCTGATATATCACCTGAAGTTGAAGGAACTATCTCAGATACCTTAAACTCGCCCTTTGTGATGGTTCCTGTCTTATCAAATACAACTGTGTCAACCTTCGATGCCGCCTCAAGGAAGTTGCTGCCCTTAACAAGGACACCCTTCTTGGAAGATGCTCCGATTCCTCCAAAGAACCCAAGAGGAACTGAGATAACAAGAGCACAGGGACATGAAACAATAAGGAAAATGCACGCTCTTCTGATACTGTCAGAAGGAGGGAGCTGTCCGATGATCGGAGGGATCACTGCAAGAAGTACTGCTCCGATGGTAACAACAGGAGTGTAATATCTTGCAAACCTTGTGATGAAGTTCTCCATTCTGGACTTCTTGTTGCTGGCATTCTCAACCAGGTCAAGGATCCTTGCAACGGTTGAATCCTCGTAGGCCTTATCTACTCTTACCTTAAGGATTCCCTCGCCGTTTACGCATCCGCTTATGACTGCGTCACCTTCTGCTGCCCTTCTGGGAACAGACTCACCTGTAAGGGCTGCCGTATCAAGGAAGGACTCTCCCTCTACAACGGTTCCGTCTACCGGAATCTTCTCTCCTGCTCTTACCAGGATGATGTCGCCAACACTGACTTCCTCAGGATCAACCTCAGTTGTTGAGCCGTCCTCATTAACTATATTTGCATACTCAGGAGCAATGCTCATGAGGTCTGTAATGGACTGTCTTGACTTACCTACAGCGTAGCTCTGGAAGAGCTCACCCACCTGGTAAAAGAGCATTACTGCCAGCGCCTCGGAGTACTCTCCGATTCCGAATGCACCGAAGGTAGCTATCATCATCAGGAAGTTCTCGTCAAAGACCTGTCCGTGGCTGATATTGATAATAGCCTTTCTCACTACATCGTAGCCGATGATTCCATAAGGAACGAGATAGATTATCAGCTTGACGAACCAGGGGAGCGGATCCATGATACCGAGCTTATCAAGTACCAGAAGGATCACGAACATGGCGAGTACTGCCAGTATTCTGTTACGGGTCTTTTTTTGTTTCTTGGTCATAAATAATCATCACATCCTTTGTGGAACGATTGATCAAGCCTCGATTGAACAATCCGGCTCAACCTTTTTGCATGCCTTAACAGCAGCATCAAATACCTTGTCAAAAACGTCATCAGCAGCCTCTAATGTAAACTTCTGAGTCATGAAATTAACCCTTGCGCTTACAACGCCCTCGATCTTCTTAACTGCATCCTCCATCTTGGCTGCACAGTTTGCACAGTCTACCTCACACTTAAATGTTTTCTTCATAATATCCACCTTTCTGCCCTCTTAGAGCTCATAATTTACTCTTCAATATGATTGATACCCTGGTCTATGATGGTCCTTACATGGTCATCTGCCAGGAAATATATTATCTGTTTGCCTTCTCTTCTGTTTCCGACGAGCTTGCTCTGCTTAAGGATCTTGAGCTGATGGGATATGGCCGACTGGGTCATATTAAGGCTCTCAGCTATATCGCAGACACACATCTCCTCTTCGAACAAGGCAAAGAGAATTCGAATCCTTGTGGAGTCTCCGAAGACCTTGAACAGTTCTGCCAGATCGTAAAGCTCATCATCATCGGGCATCTCTCTGTGGACCTTCAGCACCACATCTGCGTGCTTGTGCACTACATCGCAATGTTCTACATCATTGAGTGACATATCGATTTCCTTTCGTTTCATTTAAACATATGAATAATTGTTCATATGTTGAATATAAAACAAGTGAATGCATATGTCAATACACATTCACTTATTTTTTTATCCTTTAATTGTGATCACTGTTTGCTGCCGGCTTCTACCGCTTCTACAGTCTTTCTCATGTATCTGATAACGTCTTTCGGATACTCGCCCACTGCAGTTTCTCCGGTCACCATGACAGATGCTGCCCCGTCCAGTACTGCATTGTAGATATCACTTATTTCTGCTCTTGTCGGAACCTTGCTGTGCTCCATGGATGAGAGCATCTGAGTCACAACCATGAATGGCTTATGCGCTTTACTGCATCTTGCTGCTATGTCCTTCTGAACTCCCGGAAGGATCCAAAGTGGAACAGCATTTCCAAGGTCTCCCCTTGCTATGATCATCTCGTCGGCTACTTCAAAAAAGCTCTCGAGATTATCTACGCCTTTGGTATTCTCAATCTTGGCATAGATCTTAATGTCTTTTCCGCCGTTATCATCAAGAACGCTTCGCAGCATCTTAAGGTCGTCTGCGCTTCTTACGAAGGGCTGCATCACTCCGTAGATACCTGACTTGCAGGCAAGTTTGATGTTCTCGATATCACTGTCTGTCAGCGCAGGCAAGTCAACGGATTTCCCAACTATTGCTATGCTCTTTCTGCCATTTAAGATTCCGCCTCTGGTGATGTGGGCTTTGGCAATGCATCTATCAGCGCCAATCTCTGTTATCATAGCAGCGATCTTGCCGTCATCAAGAAGGATTTCATCAGTAACTTCAAGGGCTTCAAGAATTCTTTTATCAAGTATTACTGCCTTAGTGCCAGGATACGTGTCCGTTTTGTCCGGAACTGTAGGCTCAAGTACAAGCTCATCGCCATCATTGAGGCTTATTGGCGCATCCAGCTTCCCAATCCTAAGCTCAGGCCCCTGCATATCTATCAGGATTTTGGGAACAATCCTGCTTTTTGCTGCAGCTCTTTTAACCTTATCTAAGTCCTCAAGGCAGTCCTTAAGCATGACATGAGAGAGATTGATCCTGATCCCCGTCATGCCTTCAGCAAACATCGAAGACAACACTTCCTCATCTCTGCAACTTGGTCCCAGTGTTCCAAACACATCTATCATATCCCATATTTCCTCGGTATCGGCCCAAAACAACTTTTATGTATATCCAAGCCGAACTTTCTCTTGTATTTTTAACGCAATATCGTAAACAGCATCAAAAAACACTTCATAAATCATAATACCACAGGCTTTAAGCGTATTTTTATCAATTATGATAGCAAAAGCAATAAAATTGTCGGCCTGAGAGCAAAAAACACCATTTCAGTCCGACTCGTACATATCGCTTATGCGCACACTGCTCCTATTACAAGAAAACAGCCAGGCCCAAAAGGCCCGGCCATTCATTATCTCAATAATTGTTAATTCCTTTAGAATCCTTTCATCAGGTCGAAGAGGCTTATCTGGTTGGAATCCGGGATATCACCGAGAAGTCCCATGTCTGACATCTTGTCGATTACAGTCTGAGGGCACTTGGTCCTCTGGCGGAAGTCGTCCTTGGAGAGGAACGGACCGTCCTTGGCTGCCTCAACGATCTGATCGGCAGCCTTCTCACCCATACCGTCGATACTGGTGAGAGC
>JAEEGH010014716.1_pt1 | contig 17124 bp, 12 predicted proteins | sample 9134181 | NCBI WGS metagenome assembly JAEEGH01 (sample SAMN16246544, study PRJNA631951) | gut metagenome | biome: gut microbiome; feature: rumen; material: DP-attached | host: Bos | place: Iran: Karaj | collected 2018-10
CAAAAGTAAAGAGTAATTTCACTAAGATTACTATAGGCCTTGCCTCGCCCGAGGAGATCCTCGAGAGCAGTTTCGGTGAGGTCACCAAGCCGGAAACCATCAACTACCGTACCTACAAGCCCGAGCGTGACGGTCTGTTCTGCGAGCGCATCTTCGGTCCTACTAAGGACTATGAGTGCGCCTGCGGCAAGTACAAGCGTATCCGTTACAAGGGCATCGTCTGCGACCGTTGTGGTGTGGAGGTGACTGAGAAGAAGGTGCGCCGTGAGCGTGCCGGACATATCGAGTTGGTGGTGCCTGTGGCACACATCTGGTACTTCCGCAGCCTCCCCAACAAGATTGGTTATCTGTTGGGTCTGCCCACGAAGAAGCTCGACGCCGTTATCTATTATGAGCGCTATGTCGTGATCCAGCCGGGTCCCATGGCAGGCAAGAAGGACGGCGACGGCAATGAGGCCGTAGGTTCACAGGTGTTCGACCTGCTCTCCGAGGAGGAGTATAACGAGATTATGGACAACTATGTGTCTCCTGAGAACGACTACCTCGACGACAACGATCCCAACAAGTTCATCGCCAAGATGGGTGCTGAGGCCATCTACGATCTGCTCGTCCGTCTCGACCTCGACTCTCTGTCATACGAACTGCGCGACCGTGCCAACAGCGACTCTTCGATGCAGCGTAAGAACGAAGCCTTGAAGCGTCTGCAGGTGGTGGAGGCTTTCCGTCAGAGTGTGGACAAGGGCATCAACCGTCCAGAGTGGATGATTATGAAGATCATCCCCGTCACGCCGCCGGAGCTCCGTCCGCTCGTTCCCCTGGATGGTGGCCGCTTCGCTACTTCCGATTTGAATGACCTCTATCGCCGTGTCATCATCCGTAACAACCGTCTGAAGAGGTTGATGGAGATTAAGGCACCTGAGGTGATCCTCCGCAATGAGAAGCGTATGCTGCAGGAAGCTGTCGACTCCCTGTTCGATAATAGCCGTAAGTCTTCGGCAGTGAAGAGCGACTCCAACCGTCCGCTGAAGTCACTGTCCGACTCGCTGAAAGGTAAGCAGGGACGTTTCCGTCAGAACCTGCTCGGTAAGCGTGTCGACTACTCAGCCCGTTCGGTGATCGTCGTCGGTCCTGAGCTGAGGATGGGTGAGTGCGGTCTGCCGAAGCTGATGGCAGCCGAGCTCTATAAGCCGTTTATCATCCGCAAGCTCATCGAGCGCGGCATCGTGAAGACGGTGAAGTCGGCCAAGAAGATTGTCGATCGTCGTGAACCCGTCATTTGGGATATCCTCGAGAACGTCATGAAGGGTCATCCCGTGCTCCTGAACCGTGCACCGACACTGCACCGTCTGGGTATCCAGGCCTTCCAGCCGAAGCTCATTGAGGGTAAGGCTATCCAGCTCCATCCGCTGGCATGTACGGCTTTCAACGCCGACTTCGACGGTGACCAGATGGCTGTCCACCTCCCCTTGAGCAACGAGGCCATCCTCGAGGCTCAGTTGCTGATGCTCCAGAGCCACAACATCCTCAATCCTGCCAATGGCGCACCTATCACCGTGCCGTCACAGGATATGGTGCTGGGTCTCTACTATATCACGAAGATCCGTCCGGGTGCCAAGGGTGAAGGCCTGACCTTCTACGGCCCCGAGGAGGCTATCATCGCCCACAACGAGGGCAAGTGCGATCTGCACGCTCTGGTGAAGGTGATCGTCGACGACCGTGTCGACGGCAAACCTGTGCGCCACATGGTTGAGACCTCCGTCGGTCGTGTCATCGTCAACGGCATTATCCCCGAGCAGGTGGGCTATGTAAACACCATTATTTCTAAGAAGAGCCTGCGTGACATCATCGCCGATGTCATCAAGAATGTCGGTTTCGCTGAGGCCTGCGACTTCCTCGACGGTATCAAGAACCTCGGTTATCGCATGGCATACCTCGCCGGTCTGTCGTTCAACCTCGACGATATCATCATCCCGAAGGAGAAGGCTGAGCTGATTGCGAAGGGTAATGCTCAGATCCAGGAGATCACCGACAACTATAACATGGGCTTCATCACCGACAACGAGCGTTACAACCAGGTCATCGATACCTGGACGCACGTGAACAATGATATCGGTAACGTGCTGCTGGATCAGATGACCAAGGCCGACCAGGGCTTCAACGCCGTGTTCATGATGCTCGACTCCGGTGCCCGTGGTTCTAAGGACCAGATCAAGCAGCTCTCCGGTATCCGTGGTCTGATGGCCAAGCCGCAGAAGGCCGGTGCCGAGGGACGTGGTACCATCGAGAACCCGATCCTGTCGAACTTCAAGGAGGGTATGTCTGTGCTGGAGTACTTCATCTCCACTCACGGTGCCCGTAAGGGTCTGGCCGACACCGCCATGAAGACCGCCGACGCCGGTTATCTGACCCGTCGTCTGGTCGACGTCAGCCACGACGTGATCATCACTGAGGAAGACTGTGGTACGCTGCGCGGCCTACAGTGCTCGGCCCTGAAGAGTGGCGATGAGATCATCTCCAGTCTGGCAGAGCGTATCCTCGGTCGTGTGTCTGTACACGATGTCATTAACCCGAAGACCGGCGACATCATCGTCGAGGCTGGTGAGGAGATCACCGAACCCATCGCCCAGGCCATCGAGGCTGCTGATATTGAGACCGTCGAGATCCGTTCGGTGCTCACTTGTGAGTCGAAGAAGGGTGTCTGTATGAAGTGTTACGGCCGTAACCTCGCCACCCGTCGTATGGTCCAGAAAGGTGAGGCAGTCGGTGTGATTGCCGCACAGGCCATCGGTGAGCCGGGTACACAGCTGACACTCCGTACGTTCCACGCCGGTGGTGTGGCAGGTAACGCTGCCGCCAACGCCAGCATCGTCTCGAAGTATGACCGTGCGCTGATCGAGATGGAAGAGGTGCGTACCGTTCCGTTCGATGAGGACGGCCGTGAGTGCGAGATGGTGGTCAGCCGTCTGGGTGAACTCCGTTTCGTCGACCCGAACACGAAGATCGTACTCTCTACGGTGAACGTGCCTTACGGTTCTTCTCTCTACTTCAACAATGGCTCTGAGGTGAAGAAGGGCGACAAAATTGCCCAGTGGGATCCGTTCAACGCCGTCATCGTCACCGAATATGCCGGTCGCCTGAAGTTCAACGACGTCATCGAGGGTGTCACCTTCCGCGCCGAGACTGACGAGACCACAGGTCTGACTGAGAAGATCGTCACCGAGTCGAAAGACCGTTCAAGGGTTCCGACCTGCGACGTCATCGATGCCAATGGCGACATCGTCGGTACCTATAACTTCCCGGTGGGCGGACACGTCGTCGTAGAAGACGGCCAGACCGTCAAGACCGGTGAGACACTTGTTAAGATTCCGCGTGCTGCTGCCAAGGGTGGTGATATCACCGGTGGTCTGCCGCGTGTCACAGAGCTCTTCGAGGCTCGTAACCCGTCGAACCCCGCCATCGTTTCCGAAATCGACGGTGAGGTCACCATGGGTAAGGTGAAGCGTGGTAATCGTGAGATCGTCGTCACCTCGAAGACTGGTGAGCAGCGCCGTTACCTCGTATCGCTGTCGAAGCAGATACTGGTTCAGGAGCACGACGCCGTACGTGCCGGCACCCCGCTCTCCGACGGTGTCATCACGCCTGCCGACATCCTGGCCATCAAGGGTCCCACCGCTGTTCAGGAGTATATCGTGAACGAGGTGCAGGATGTGTATCGTCTGCAGGGTGTGAAGATCAACGACAAGCACTTCGAGATCATCGTCCGCCAGATGATGCGCAAGGTACAGATCAACGAACCGGGCGACACCGCCTTCCTCGAGCAGGAGATCGTCGATAAGCTCGACTTCGCTGAGGAGAACGACCGTATCTGGGGTAAGAAGGTGGTCACCGACGCCGGTGACTCCGAGAACCTGCAGAAGGGTCAGATTGTCACCGCCCGTCGTCTGCGTGATGAGAACTCCATGCTGAAGCGCCGCGATATGAAACTGGTTCAGGTGCGTGACGCCGTGCCCGCCACGTCTACACAGATCCTGCAGGGTATCACCCGTGCCGCATTGCAGACCAAGTCGTTCATGTCCGCTGCCTCCTTCCAGGAGACGACGAAGGTGCTCAACGAGGCTGCCATCCGTGGTAAGGTAGACCATCTGGAGGGTATGAAGGAGAACGTGATCTGCGGTCACCTGATTCCTGCCGGTACTGGTCTGCGTGAATTCGACAAGATCATCGTGGGCTCCAAGGAGGAGTACGAGCGCATCCAGGCTAATCGCAAGAACGTGCTCGACTTCGCAGAAGAGACCGTCCTCGACGAGAAGTAATCCCTATCTCATGATATGAAAATCGGGCTGACTAAACATCAGCCCGATTTTTTTTGCAACGCTTTCTTGACCTATTGCGCCTTGTCCGAGGTGGCGTAGCCTGAGACTTCGCCTATCATTTGCGTGAAGCCCTCGATATCGGCGTCAGTACCTATCGGCAGCCCATATTCGTCGTAGAAGGAGAACGTGGCGAAGCGTGTTGCAGCATATCTGAATAAGAACTAAAAGAAAAAAGTAATGAAATAGCTTTCAGATGTTCAAATGGGCTTGTGTTTGAACTTTATCAGTTTAGGGTGGGCAACCGTCCTAAACTTTTAATTTTTCGTTTGATGTTGAATTTCCGTTAATGGATGTAGAATATCCGTGATTGGAGTTGCAGAATTTACAAAAAATGTATCAAAATAAGCAAAGTCGGGCAAAAAATAGGTCATGAAGCTTGTCGGTTTGAGAAAATTTGCTTATCTTTGTAGCAAATATATAATAACTTAAAACATTTCAATGATGAAACAAACATTATTTGCATTATTTGCAGCCGCAGCACTCCTGTTAGGCATGAGTGCCTGCACAGCCGTTGACAATCCCTCTTCAGGACAAGGACAACCCCAGGAAGAAGCCGTAGTGGCTCCCGCCCAGCTCAAGCAGGGCATCTGGACAGAGTATGACGAAGCTCTTATCAACTCAGGCCAGTACACCGAAGAGCAACTGGCCCAGATGCCCGCCGTCGCCATGTGGATTGAAGGCGACAAGGGCTACTTCTTCACCTACACGGCTGAGGACGTAAGCGAGACCGTGGAGGGACAGATCAACTACGACAACAAGACGGGCAAAGGTACCATCACCTTCCCCACCATCGAAGACAATCCGCTCTCAGACCAGACTGTCAGTTTCAGTATGACCACCGATGAGACGATGGAGTTCGACTATACCTATGAAGGCCAGAAGATAACTGGCACCTGCACATGGCTCTGCGAAAACCTGGACAACTGGAGCTCGGATATCACTGATGAAGACTGGCTCGCGCTGATGGCCGATTATCAGCTCATCCCCGAAACTGCAGGCCCCGACGCCAGCATCGACTGGAGCAAATCGGTAGAAGTAGAAGATATAGATGATAATGGTAATCCAGTGAAAGTCGAAGTGAAAGACCTGGACAAGCCGTTGGTGTGGGAAGAAGACGCTGTGGCACCAGCCAGGACTCGGGCTATCGGCGTAGGCACAGTTGTCAGCGTAGGCTTTAAACTTCTGGGCGCCCTCTTTAAGGATGACAGTTCAGAGAAGAAACTTGATGCCATCACTGAGAAAGTCGACAAGGTATTACAGGGGCAGCAGGAGATGTTGAAGAAGCTCAACGAGTATAACAATCGCCTCACCGCCATCGCTACACAGATGAAAAAGCAAGCGGCGATTGACATCATTAACGAGCGAAACAAAACATACTATAATCCGCTGAAGGTGCGGAACATATCCTACTTCGACAATGCCTACAATCTTTATACAAAAAACAAGGATGACCTGAGCAAGGTGAGCGCAAACTTAGGCGATTATGCCAAGAAATGGGCGGGTGACGACCAAAAGTATATCGACCTGACTTGGAATTATATCAATTACCTCTCCACCGTGCAGCATTCCACTTACGGCACGGGCATGGACAAGATCTACGACGGAATAATCTACGACGAGTACCCGTGGGAGCACTTGGGTACAGAGGACCGCAAATGCTATAGAGGTAACGACTTGTTAATGATTACCAAGTGTCTCTTCATGATCTGCCTCTACTCCACCTATTGCAATCTGGATGACATAGATAAGAACGCGCTCTACAACAACTACAATGCATACAGACCCCAGCTCGAGAAGTTCTGCGAGTTTAATGTAACCAACCCCGATGAGTTCCGTGTCTGCCAGATTCCGGGTGCCCACTTCGTGATGCACAAGGAGTTGCAGAAATATAACTACTGTGGAAAGGACAATAAGGCTCCTGATATGAGAGATGATGATGCCGCTTATAGACCTGAGTGGCATGAGGCTGGTTCCATTAAGATAGACAATCCCAAGGAATTGAAGGAGAAGCTCATACGCAATGCCGAGGCTAGGACTATCCATAAGTATTATCAATCACTCTATAACAAGAAGGATTTCCGGTGGCATGAAATATTGGTAAAAGGTAGCGAGAAGGCAGCCGGTGCAGTCTATTCCAAGGAACCGTCAGGAGTTAAGAATAATAAGCTAGGCCTGCTGTTGTATTTACATGATCAACCACAGAATAATGGAATTCTAGATTTTGCCCATACTCTAGAAATACGATGCTTATGGCTGGACTGGGAATCTGGTGAAACAGTAAAAATGGGGCATATACAGGGTGGAGTGCTTGCAGACTATCACTGGTATGACTATTATTCCGAGAATGAGTATTACGCAGCGATTGTAGAGAATCGCTACTAAGTCGCTCCCCCCAACACAATAGGGACATACCCCCATTGTGAGAACAATAACAAGAATCCCCGCCCAGCAATGGGCGAGGATTCTTTCTTTTCAGGCTTTCAGGAACTCGATACGCCTCCGATTACCCTTCGGTCTCACGGCGAAATGTACCCAGTAGCGCCCGTGCCTGTTGCGCTCGATAAACAGTTCATCGAAGTCCTGCTTCCAGTCATCAGCCGTATCGAGCAATATTGCTGCATAACGGATGGCCTGCTCAATACTATCTTTATTCAATATTTTCACTTTCAAAGATGTTACGGCGTTACGGCGTTACCTCACAGAGGGACTGTCCCCTTGTGAGGTGCGCCCTGCGTCTGATTGACAGCCCAAAATTTATTCAATAACTTTGGTTCTAGTCTTAATTGTGTCTATACTTCTTAAGCTGATACCAAATAGGTTGGCAATGTATTCCTCAGTTTTCCCCATTTCCAGTAATAGGAGGAAAAACAAGTTATGTGTTGTGAGTTTCTCCTTCCTTTTGGCTTTCCTTAATCTGTTTACAGTTCTGTAGTCTATGGCTGTATAGTAATCTATGAATTGCTGCTCCTCTTTTTTCCTCCATCCTGCATCGGAGAGAGTCTTTATTTTGTCTTCTTTTATTTGTTCATAATACAGACTTCCCCTTAACAGGTCTGGTGCTTTGTTGCTCATATAATCCTTGATTTGCTTGTTCAGCCTGGCAATCTCTTCATCCGACTCTTTGCCTGATACCTCCAGATCATGTATTTGGTTCATATAGTCGTTGATCTGCATCTGCACCTCTTGCATTTTGTTCTTCTCTAAGATCCTCCTGATGAAGATATAGGCTGCCAAAACTACCACCAGAATGACGGCAGCAAGGACGCCTTTCTGCCAATTGCTGGTCACTTGTTCCTGCCGACGCATGGCTACTTCATGGTCAAAGCGGAGTTGCAAATCCTTGATGGTGTCGTTCCTCAGACTGTTCAGCATACTATCCTTGATATGAATAATTTCATTCACCGTCTCGCAGATGTGTTCTGTGCGACCATGCTCCACGTCATAGTCCAGAATGTTGTGCAGCGCGTTGTCCTTGGGAATACCGTCATTGACAGTAAGGGCCTTCTTCCATAAACGATAGGCCTCTTCTTGATTCCCTTCATCATAAGAGATGTCTGCTAAATGCTCTAAGGTTATTGAATGTTCTTTTAAGGATAGTGATTTGTTTAGAAGACTTTTGGCAACACTGGGTGATGTTTGTTTAAGTGTATATGCTGCATTAGTCATAAAGGAAGGCAAGTCTTTCTCTTTGATATATTTAAATAATGGGATGGTCTTATTTATATAGGCTACAGCACTATCATCATTGCACAGCCAAGAATGTGCGTTAGAGATTCTATAATATGCATAGGCCATCCATTCCTCATTCTGTGCAGTCTTAGCTATTTCAAGAGTTTTTTGGGCATAATCAAGTTGCAGTGTATGATTCCCCATGATTTCATTGATGACCGCTAAACTTTCTGCAATTTTATAATGGAGACGATAATTAGAAGAGTGATGAGCCTGCTCCTCTGCCTTTTTATACCAAAGAGTTGCTTCTGGGAAAACCCTTTGCATGACCTTCCCGTATGCTTTGTAATAATATGCTTCTGCTAATTTCTCATGATTACCATTCTTAATATAATAAGGTATAACTAAACTATCAAGCATTGTCATCATATTGGGATGGTGGGTGAGGATACTCGTTTGAACCAGTAACAGATGATATTGGGCTGCGTCCTCACGTTCTGTAATTTCAGACCTGTCAATCCTTATCACACTCGCATATGCAGAATCATATTGTTCCTGAATGACTAACGAGTCTATCTCGTTCATCCGTTCTGTCATGCTCTTCTTATGACAACTGGCCATTGCCGTCAAGAGCAGTAGTAAGTATATAGTCTTTTTCATCATGGCTGCAAAGATAAACAATAATATTCATAAAATGGAATAATTCCGGCATTTTTGATAAGAAAAGTGCTATGGACTTATTTTGCGCATAAATATTTGTTAAATAACTGTTTCTGAAATTAGCCCTAATATAATCGATAAAAGAAAATATGCCTGAATATCAGGCGTTTAACTCGTAACAAAACAGAAACATGTTTTTGTTCTCTGGTTGGTGCAGAGTTTATACCTTTGCAACGTCTAATTTAGAATGTATGTCAATATGAAGAAATTATTGTTTACTTTACTGATGGGACTATTCATGTCACCGTTGCAAATTTATGCAGATCATTATCCTTGTAAAAGGTTGATGCCTCTTCCTGATTTTCCTGTCAAGGGTCCCGTTGGGTCTGTGATTGATTTTGACTTGGATTACTATACCGGTAGTCTGGCTATCTATGCGAATAACGCCATCTCAGGCCTGAACATCACTCTTGAGCGTAATGGTGTGACGTACATCAACACGACTGTTGCACTGACTGCAGGACAGAGCTACACCGATAGTTTGGCTGGCTACGACGAAGGTACGTACATCCTGACCTTGTCGACTGCTAATGGCATCATTGCCCAGTATCAGATCACCGTTGAGGTTGATTGAGTCCTTCCAAGATAAGCAGCGTTCTCATGGAACTGCTTATCTTATCTCTTGAAATAGTTATCTTTATTATTCTTGACATTTTATGTTTCTAAGATTACACTTATTTATACTCAAATAATTTCACAACTATGACGATTCTAAATCGAACTGAATTAAATTCTATAGAGTCACCGACAGGTGTTTACAATATTGAGACGGATTATACCTTGAACGGTGGTACTCAATACACTGACAACAGGACACTCAAGAGAACTTGTTGAATTTAAAAGTCAATTCGCAAATCTAACGTGGATGACATCATCTGTGTCGACCAATACATTCTGGGCTATTAATAATATCTATAGTTACAATGTATTCTGTGTGTATTTTGAAGATGGCGTAAATAATTCAAACTTTCAAATTACAGTCTCTGGTAATACACTCACTAACCAATATTCAGGAAGTCATCAGAATTATAAATTGTACAAACCAATTGGTATAACATCTTATGCCGGATCCAATCTTTCACTTCAGCCAGAAACATAGATCAGGGAGTTAATAATTTGTAATTATTTGTAATTAATATGTGAAAATTTCACATCTTATCGGATAAAGGTTTACTTTTGAGAAGTTTATTATGAGGCAGTTCTTCTCAAAGAAGGTGCATGCTTTTGAAAATAAAAAAATCAGAGACATCTGCATTAGTAATATATGAAATTATTTTGTATAGCAATCGGGTTGTTTTTCCTTTCAGAGAATATATCAGCCCAAGATTTTAAGGTGAACGGGATATCATATTCTTTTGTTGACGGTGAAGTCTCGGTCGAACGTTCCTATGACAGTAAATATGAAGGGGAGATTGTCATTCCTGACAAAGTCAGCTATAACAATATCTTATTTCCCGTGACAGCTATTAACATAGGTGCGTTTCAAGGATGCAGCAACTTACGGAAGATAACCCTTCCCAAGAGTATCAAGATAATCAGGTTTAATGCTTTTGACGGCTGTACAAGTCTGGAGAGTATGGAACTGCACGAGGGAATAGAAGAAATACTTTCCGATGCTTTTAAAAGATGCACGAGCCTCAAGAAGCTGGTGTTTCCACAGTCTTTGCATTATATTGACGAGATTTGTGAGGATTGTACGGGATTGGAGGAGATTGTCATTCCTTTCAGCGCTGGTATAACAAACGAAGCCTTCAAGGGCTGCAGCAACCTGAAGGTCATCCGTATAGGCAGCAGCGATCCCTCGAACGTCATATTCCCTGACAATGTGTATAAACAAGCAACGGTCTATATTCCTGTTGGGGCTAAGAAAGAATACATCACTGACAAGGACTTGCACTGGGGATGGAAGAATTTTCCGGAGACCAGCTATGTGGAAGACCCTGATATGCCCGTGCTTTTCAACGGTAGCTTTGGATGTCAGGAAACCAACGGAACGATGACGGTGAACGATGGCGAACCTTTTTCAGGGTCTTTATATATGCCCCTGCACAGAGGCGACAGCGTTACCATCAGGATCTTCCCAAAAGAGCCTAACAGAGGCGTGAATGTGTCATATAGTGGGGAGTTCGTACAGGCTGAAGGTGATGAGAACTGTTATACTGTCAGGGATATTTCGCAGAACATCCGCTTCTCATTTTCTACAGAAAGACCTTATGAAGAGCTCTACAACTGCGATATGTATGTGGACGGCATCGCCTACAATATCCTGTCCAAGGCAGACCATTCCGTCGAAACCACGTACATGGTTCCAACAGAGGTCGGAGGTATTGTCTACAATATGGATACGCTGAGGATTCCTGAGACGATAGAATACAATGGCGTCACGTACACCGTGAAGGCTATTGGAGCCTCAACCTTCAATTATTCAACCGTCCGTGCCGTCGAGATTCCCAATACCGTGACGGAAATCAAAGATGGCGCTTTCTGGGGAACATTCAATATCGACGAGTTGGTTATCCCCAATTCTGTCCGGGTGATTGGAGATCGCGTCTTTGGCGGATGGATGATGTGGCTGGTGAAAAGTCCGCGTCGTGTGGTTTTCCCAGAGGAAGTGGATTCCCTGGGCGATTACCTCTTTACTTATCACGATGTACCATTAGAAGTGGTATGGCCGAAGAATATTACAGAGCTGCCAATCAACACCTTCTATGGATGTCCGGCTGAGCTCATTCCAGCAAGTATTAGGAATATAGGAAATACGGCAACCCAAGAAGCCTACTATTCCCTCGACGGCCACAGGTTGAAGTCGCCTCAGAAGGGCATCAATATCATCCGTCGGAACGATGGAACGGTCAGGAAAGAGATTGTGAGATAATGCGTAATGTTTAAAAATGGTAATTATAATGAGTCCATAAATACGAAATATCTCAAAATATTTGGGAGTGTAAAGTAAAAGATGTAACTTTGCAGTCCAGACATATTGAATAAAAATGCAACCGCAGCTTTCCAAAAGTTCCTAGAACGGCAAATTCAATAGACTTTAGTGGGATAAGACGGCTGCCTGCTCACGACTCCATAACGGAGGCGTGGGCATTGGTAGTTACAGCCCCACATGGTATTGCCGACCTTAGGAACTCGCTGTGCTCCAATATCCCACAAAAAAGCCTCCGTTTCTTCTTTTCTCGCCTGTTGGCGCAGGGTATGTATGTTATGAAATAACTAAGAAACAGAGATAAAACCAATGAATTTCAACAACGAGGATGAAGTCCTCGCACTATTCGGCCGTCTGCTGGAACGACTGCAGCAGGCAGACGGTGATCATCACAGCAGCAGCAGTCCAACAACTTTCATCTACGTCGCCAAAGGCGCACAGAACGTAGGCAGTATTCAGAAACAGTATGTGCAGTCCGCCCCAATGAAATCTCAACCCAACCTTCCCCGAGGGGTAGGGGAGGAATTGCCGGAGGTGCTCGCCACACCCGAAGCGATGATCCTCTGGCAGAAAGCTCATCAGGCGGGGTACGTGGATGGCCGCTATCAGCCTTTAATTTCGCGCACGCAATCAGCCCTGTTGGCTGATGCCATGGCTGAACGGTTAGGCATCAAGGAGAAATGGAAAGTGTTCGAAACGCTATGGAACAGGAAGTATATGCGGAGTGATTATAACTTGGCACTCACCAGAAAACGGTCATTGGACTTTCAAGATGAACTGAAGCGGCTGTTTGGTTAGCAACCGTAGTACCCACGCGTAGTACCCCTAAGGGGAGTTGGAATCAAATCTTTTATGTATCTTTGCGGCGAGAAGTAAACGACAACATGAACAACAAAGACAACAAAAAGGAACACAAGCAGAACTGGCGGGAGACGCACGCCTCGACGGAGGACATCCAGAAGTTCCTGAGTGAGCATGTGCTGCTGCGGCACAATACGGTTACCGGGCAGCCAGAGTTCCGGGTGCCAGAGCGTGAAGAGTTCGACAGTCTGGGCATGAAGTACCTCACGGGGGCCACGCCACTCGACGAATGGCGGTCGGCGACGGACTGGCAGACCGTCAACGACCGCCTGGTGAACTCGATGCAGAACCTGCTGTCATTCGCGAAGGATGTAAGGGACAAGGACTTCTGGCGGGTGATCAACTCCGACTACGTGGCGCTCTTCGACCCTTTTCGCCGCTACCTCGACGGCCTGCCGCCGTGGAACGGGAAGACGAACCCCATCATGGAACTCTCCTCGACGGTGATGGTGAAGGGCGGCGCCGAGGAACAGCTGCTGTTCTACGCCTGCCTGCGCAAATGGCTCGTGGCGATGATTGCCGGCTGGCTTGACGACGACGTGGTGAACCAGGAGATCCTCGTGCTCGTGGGACGCCAGGGAATCTACAAGACGACCTGGTTCAATGCGCTCCTGCCCCCGGTACTGAAGATGTTCTTCCACTCGAACACCAGCTTCGGCAACATGACGAAGGACGAGGTGCTGAAGCTCTCGATGTACGGTCTGATCTGCTGCGAGGAGCTCGACACGATGAAGCCGTCGGAAATGAACCGCCTGAAATGGGCGGTCACCACGACGGTCACCGACGAGCGGCGAGCCTATGCCCACTATGCCGAGCGACGCAACCACATCGCCTCCTACTGCGGCACGGGCAACAACATCCAGTTCATCGACGATGACACAGGCACGCGGCGGTGGCTGCCGTTCGAGGTGGAGTCGATCCTCTCGCCGCGAGACCACCCGTTCGACCATGACGCCGTGTTCGCACAGGCCTATACGCTCTACCGTCAGGGCTTCCACTACTGGTTCAACGAGCGGGAGATGCAACTTATGGCACGGCACAACGAACGCTTCGAGGTGCCGAAACCCGAGCGGGAGCTGATCAGCACGTACTACCGCCTGCCGAAACAGGGCGAGCCGAGTGAATTCGTCAGTTCCGCCGAAATACTGATGCACATCGGCGGTGCCCTGACGCAGCGGCTATCCTCCAATAAGCTGGGCCGTGCGATGACCGCGCTGGGTTTCGTCGGCGTGCGCTCCCACGGGAAGCGGGGCTACAACGTCGTGGCCTACAGTCCCGAGGAGGTGAGGGCCAACATGTCGATGCTGGCCTGCGACGCCAAGCCTGAGTCTGAGGCGGCGACGGTGACGATGGAAGAGATCTGTGACACATTTGACGCATTATTCTGAAACTTCCTCCCGCGTACCGCGCACGCCTATGCGGTACGCACGTAAAATCTGCGTATTATTGTGTCAATTGTGTCATGCTTAGTTAATAGTTTATTAGTTTGTTAGTTTTTTAGTTTATTAGTTTACAGTTCATAGATGATGACTTCAGAGTTTGAGATTAAGAGATACAAGAAGAAGGAGCTGGCAAGGATGTACCGGCCCGACACGCCGACGGATGCTGCGGCTGTGGAACTGTTGCGGCGGGACATCAACCGCTGTTGGGAACTCAAAGAGGAGTTGGAGAAGCTTCCCTCGTACAACATCCATGCCGGGGAGTTCCCCAAGGAACAGGTCAAACTCATCATCGATTTCCTCGGAGAACCGTAAAAATGTCAGCCAAAACGAAAAAAGGGCTTAGATATTTGGAAGTTTCAATTATTCTTCGTAACTTTGCACCCAGATGAGAGTTGCATATAGGCGCGATGACATCAAGCTCCGCAACCGTCTACTTTTATAAAGCCGTTGGTCGAGTACCTACGGCTTTAATTCGTTTATAGCCCATTCAATCTCTCTGCGCGTCTGCTCTTTGGCATTGACAACGACCGCCTCTCCGTCGAATACTATATAACAACAGTCAATCATGCCACTCACAAAGTCAGGGTACTAATAATCGAGCAGAATACCAAAAGAAAAAAGAATTTATTTTTTATTAGCATCACTGCCAACCAATGCCTACTGAAGCCCACGAATGGCCTTTCGGAATGTTGTAACTTTGCATTGTCAAAGCAAGGTCGGACGAGGCCTCGAGAAACTACGGCACTTTCTCCCAGAATAATCCGTTTATTCCCTAAGAAAAAGCCGTTCTTTCTTCCCGACTGCACCGCGACACGAGAGAGTTGTTTTAATCTTTTAATTCTTTAATTTTTTAATTTTCAACTATGGCAAGAGAACGAATTACTTTTCCTGTGAACCTGCGTCAGAACACGAATGACGACAGCACTGCCTTCGGCAAGTGGTTCCCCGTACCCTCCACCAGCGAGCCCATGTCGCTCAAGGGTTTCGCCAAGCATCTCGCCGAACACGGCAAACTGGCCAGTTATGATATGCTTGTGCTGGTACTCCAGAACATCGTGGGCTGTCTGAAAGAACTCATCCTGCAGGGCCAGTCGGTGAAGCTCGATGGCCTGGGCACCTTCCGTCCCACTATCGAGGGCAAGGGCTCCAACGATGTCGAGACCGCCGTCAGCCTAGGGGCCAATGTGATCATCGAGGGTATTCACCTGCGCTTCAGTCCCGAGAACGCCAAGGGTGAGAAGCTCACCAGTCGTGCGCTGAAGAACGAGTGTGCCTTCGAGTTCAAGGATGTTCTCATCCGTAAGGAGAAAACCGTTGATGGCAAGAAGAAGGTCTATTTCGAGAAGATCGCAGTCTCCGACTACGCCCTCTCGCAGACCGAGGCCACGCCTGGAGGCCAGGGCTAAGTTTTGGCAGGGCCATGATTGTCTACACCTCTCCCTCTGTCCCTCCCCTGAAAGGGAAGGGATGGCTACGCGCAGAGAGTGCGCACCGAAATAGAGAATGTGCACCGAAATAGGGAATATGCATCGAAGAAAGAAGTAATGGACTACTCTATGCGCCAGCCGATAAAAAACACAAGCCGTGTCCCGGCTTACTTAAGAGGAGGAAAATCGACGGCGTGCTGCGATTTTCCGTGTTGCATCCTCCCCATTAGGGGGAGGCCTTGGAGGGGGTGGATGTCTTTTTGCTTCTTTTTCTGCGCCAGAAAAAGTAAGAATAACCCGCAGGGCAAGCCCTGCAATAAAAAAAGTAATATCTTTATAATTTTAGATGATGAAGAAAAAGTTCATTGAGCTGACGGTGAAGATTATAGTAGCCGCACTCACCGCATTCCTGACGGCACTATCAACAACTTCTTGCATGGGAGCGTTATGAGAACGATAACATTGATAGTCCTTCACTGTTCGGCAGTGCGGCCTGACCAGACGAGCTCGGCAGCTCAGATCGATACATGGCATCGCGATCGGGGTTTCCACCTCGGCATAGGATACCATTACGTGGTCCGTCGTGACGGAGAGATCGAGCCGGGAAGGCCTGAATGGATGGTCGGTGCCCACTGCGTGAACCACAACGCCCACTCGATAGGCGTCTGCTACGAGGGTGGGCTGGATATCAGAGGTCAACCCGACGACACCAGGACTGAGGCGCAGAAAGCGTCACTCCGGCGGCTCTTAGAAGATTTGCATCGGCGTTATCCGAAAGCCCTGATCGTGGGACATCACGACCTGAATCCGCAGAAGGATTGCCCGTGTGTTGAGAACGTCGCGAAAGAGTATGCAGATTTGCAGCCTGAATAAATAATTCCCGTATCGTTTGGCGGTACGGGATTTTTTGTTTACCTTTGCACCCATACAATATATATAATTAAAGTGTAGAGATATGAACGAGAACGAACAGAACAAGAAAGGACTGCAGCTGGAACTGCCGCAGGAGGTGGCACAGGGAGAGTATGCCAACTTTGCCATCATCACACACTCAAGTAGTGACTTCGTCATCGATTTCGCCAGGGTTCTTCCCGGTGTGCCGAAGGCGCAGGTGAAAAGCCGCGTGATCCTGGCGCCAGAGCATGCCAAGCGCCTGCTGGGTGCACTCCAGGAGAACATCATCAGGTATGAGAAAGCCTTCGGTCCGATCAAGATTCCCAACCAGGAACCTCGCACAATTGCCCCCTTTGACCTCTCAAAAGGCGAAGCTTAATAGCAAACCGAACTTAAAGATTGTAAAAAGTGTTATATCTTGTTAAATGTGACAAGACGTAACGCTTTTTCTTCATTATATATTAGGTGGAATCGCAAAATAGTTGTACCTTTGCAGCCCGAAACGCCCTTCTGGGAAGAAGTGGGCGCCGTAACATGCTGAATATTAACAATATATACATATATAAATTAATAAATTAAAAGTATTATGCCTACAATTTCACAATTGGTAAGAAAAGGCAGAAAGGTCATCGTTGACAAGTCAAAGTCACCCGCGCTGGACAACTGTCCTCAGCGTCGCGGTGTCTGTGTACGTGTCTACACAACGACACCTAAGAAGCCTAATTCGGCTATGCGTAAGGTAGCCCGTGTTCGTTTGACCAACCAGAAGGAGGTCAACAGTTACATTCCCGGTGAGGGTCACAACC
>JAEEGH010014717.1_pt1 | contig 17124 bp, 18 predicted proteins | sample 9134181 | NCBI WGS metagenome assembly JAEEGH01 (sample SAMN16246544, study PRJNA631951) | gut metagenome | biome: gut microbiome; feature: rumen; material: DP-attached | host: Bos | place: Iran: Karaj | collected 2018-10
GTATACGATTTTATTCAGCGGAATTTCAAAAAATTAAAGATACTGGCTGATAAGAGTTATAAGATAACTTGTATCTCTGAGACCTCCTGTATAGTCAACAAGCACGGATTTTCTGGCTTCCGGATCACTGCATACTATATATTTAAAAATCCCGCTGGTGATGGAATCGGTTGAACTGTATGGTGAGTCAAATTTCTGGAGAGTTTCTGCATTGAAATCATAAAAGACAGGTTTGGTTTCCACTGCGTCCGACGGTATGTCCAGATTCCTGAGATAGAACTGAATGTTTTCAAGAAAAATCTCATAGAGCCTGCGGCCGCTGTTCCTGGATGTTCCGCTGTACAGGGCGAAGGACACTATTGGAAGTATTGTAATCTTCCTGTTTTCTGGAGAAGTGTCGCTCATGCTCCGCCATGCCTTGTCAATCAGATATTGCAGCGGCGCTTCGCCTGAAGACTTTCCCTTGTATCTGCGGCTGCTGTTTTCAAGAGAATAGATCTCCTGGCCGTCTGTCAGATTTGACAGATCGCCGTCGTTTACATCCAAGTTGTTGTGACTGACAAACTGAAGAATATATGCCGCAGATTTCATTCCGGATCCTTTTTCATTTTACCATCTGCCGTATTGTACGTGAGTTGAACTGTAAAAACTGTTACTTCATAGCAAAACTGTTCATATTACGGGAATCAGAATGTTCCCGGATGGAGTTATTCTCCCTGAATGAAGTGTGAATTAACATGTTCTCCCGGAATAATGATTTTTCCGATTTTGTCGGTTACTTCTTTGTTTTTTCCGCATCTGTATGAAAGAATTACCGTGACGTTTTCCGTGTTGCTGCAGTATGACCTGAATTCTGTCTCTCGTTTATCATCAGATCACCTTTCTAATCAGACGGTTATAGCGGGGCTGTGCATTTTGTTTACTTGGTTGTTTAAAATAATCTTTTATCTGCCGATCAAACTGCTGGTTAAGTCCACCACTATACCTGTCGATCCCGTGTCTGATCTGAACATCGATACGGGAAAGCCTGTAGTCTACATCCTTAAAACCAATTCCATCAGCGATCTTCTGGCTCTGCATTTTCACAGTCGGGCGGTATCGCTTCCCTCGCCCTTCAGGCCTCTTGTCCTTAACGGCAAACGTGTCCCCAGGTATCTTTATCTTTACAAGACTCCCTGGCTGTTCAACCGCCGCGCCGTGAGAAGAAGCATCTGCTTTAAAATTTTCAAGAAGTGGATGAATGTCCAGTTTGAACATCCTCAGCTGGCCATTCAGGTTATAAGCGTGCCGTCGGTATGGAATCGCAGTCCCGGAATCAGGGGAACCGACAGTGCGGCAAGAGCGGAGGCGGGAAGTCTGAAAGTCACAAGTGCATGGAACCGGATGAAGAATGTGATTACCAGGGGACGGTTCCACACTCTTTTCATATCACAGCCTGTAATGCTGTCGGATCTTCTGGCAAGAATTGATTTCACCGACACGGAGCGTGCAACCAGGCTTCTTGAAAGACTTGGCAGAATGCATTTCTACCGCACCGTGAATTCATCCCACGGTCCGAGTCTTCCGCAGCGTGAGGATATGATTGATGAACTTCTGGAAAATGTAAACATCAGAAGGCTGATAGATTCCTCTTCAGATCCGAAGGCTGTCACAAAGGAGGTCAGGAGCATTGTCAATGAAATTGCGGCTGACATATCATACGGTCTTCTGACCAGAGTCAACGGTCTGATGAAAATCATCTGGGATCATCTGTACAAGGGTATAAATAAAATCGGAGACGAGGTGGTCCGGCAGATTGCCAACAGCGGGCATGAAATAGTCTATATTCCGTGTCACCGCAGCCATATGGATTATCTCCTGCTGCAGTACGTGATTTTCAATTCAGGACTTATGCCGCCCCATGTGGCCTCCGGCATTAATCTTAACTTTTTCCCTTTCGGCACTCTGATCCGCCACTGCGGCGCCTTCTTTCTGAGAAGAAAATTCAACGGAGACAGGATCTACACCACGGTCTTCAGGGAGTATGTGGCATATCTCTGCTCCCACGGCTACTCAATCGAATTTTTCATTGAGGGAACCAGATCCAGATCCGGACGGATGCTTCATCCGAAAACCGGTCTCCTTTCCATGCTGGTTCAGACCCAGCTCCGCAATCCGTCCCGTCCGATTACGGTGATCCCGATATACCTGTCCTATGAGCATGTAATGGAGGTGGGCTCCTATACAAAGGAAATGAGAGGCGTCAAGAAACAGGCCGAGAACGTCTGGCAGATCCTTTCGATTTTCAGAAAACTCCGCAACTACGGCCAGGGGTATGTGGGCTTCGGCGAGCCGGTGACCATGACCAGGTTTATGGATACGTACAATTCCGGATGGAGGAGCAGTGTGGATCCTACAGGAGCATACAAGCCTTCCTGGCTTTATGACTGCGTTACCTCCATGGCAAAACGAATTATGTACAACATGAATGATGCCGCGGCTCTTAACGGCGTCAACCTGTGTGCGCTGGTTCTGCTGTCCTGCAAAAACTATACGATAGAAACTGTAAAGCTGTGCAACGTTATCGGACTGATTATGGACAGCATGAAGCTGGCTCCCGCCAACAAATATACCCAGGTGCCGTATGCCGCTCCGGAGGAACTGCTGCGACAGGCTCTGGATCTCAACAAGTTCGGAGTTGTCACCTACCGCGGCGTAAAGACAATTACTCTGCTGCACAGACAGTACCTGCAACTTACCTACTACCGCAACAATATTCTTCATCTGTATATTCTTCAGTCCTTTGTTCTCAAGTTTATCAAACTGTCCGCCAGACTGTCCTGTGATGAACTGCTGCGTTATGTTCACACCGTCTTCGATCTGCTGGACAACGAAATGTATCTCCCCGTAAGAAAAGATGAGATAGATACATATGTGATAAGGCTGCTCCGTGCCTTCACTCATCTGCAGTTGATTTCTCATATTAACGGATGCTATGAAATCAAACGCGGTGCGGAGGAGGATGTTAAAATCATTTCCTCCTTTGCCAATGAGACGCTGCTGCGCTACGGCGTGTTCTTTTCTCTGGTCAATGCCCACAGCACAGTCACCTATGAGGAACTGGAGGATATGTGGCAGAAGGCTCTTTCAAGGATCTGCTTTGATTCTCACATGATCCTCGCCCCCGAGTTCAGCAATCCGGAAACTCTCAAGTGGCTGGTTTCCTGCATGGAGGAGAAGGGCATGATAAAGCAGATGGATCTTGAGGGTCCGATCAGCTTTGATATTGAAAAAATGACACCTGTCAGCGAGCTGGTTATCGCCATATGCTCGGCGGATATACGCACCAAGATCCCAACTCAGTATTTCGATGCGGATGATTCCCTGTGATAAACCGTGACGGTGTCTGTGGAGTATGTGCGGTGATGATGTATAATTATTCTGTTTTGCAGACTTTGGAGTTCCTATGCTGAGACAACTTACTGCCTTTCTTTTGCTGACGGCTGTCGCCTGCAGTGCTTTAGCCAGCGGTCACGGCAAGGAGGAGAGCGATCAGCCTCCGGTAAGCAATATTAGCTATTATGAACTTGCTCCCGAGATTGTCACCAACTGTGCTTCTCCCGGCAACCGCATCTGTTATGTCAGACTTAAGGTTCAGATCATGGTTGACAACCCTGCGGATGTGGAGATAATCCAGTACAATGCCTCAGTGCTGAGGGATATTGTGATAACCACCGTGTACAGCAAGGATATCAATACCATAGCATCCCCTCACGGTCAGGAGGATATCATAGCCGAGTGCAAAAGCCGCATGGATGCATTCTTTCAGGAGAGAGAAGGCCGAAGGCTGATCCGCGAGGCTCTTTTTACCAACTTTATCTTCCATTAATCGTCTGATTAAAGGAGTTCCCTTCATGCGTATCTGTGTTCTGAGGCTTTCAGCCATAGGAGACTGCATAAATGCCGCCTCTGCTGTATGGGCTATTCAGAAGCAGAATCCCCAGGCCAGGATAACATGGATTATCGGACCGGCCGCCTATGCGATGCTGAAGGATCTGATGCCAGAGGTTGAGTTTATCATATACCGGAAAAGCGGGATCAGTGAACTGAAGGAGTTCAGGCATCTGATGAAGGATCGTACCTTCGACTATCTTCTTCTTATGCAGTATGCACTGAGTGCGTCCCTGGCATCTTTCATGATCAAGGCTGATGTAAAGATTGGTTTTGATCCGGAGCGATCAAGAGAGTTTCACAGTTTATTCATAAACCGTCGTATAGTTTCAGGTGGCGGAAGACATATGGTCGATGCCTTTATGGGCTTTGTCGCCGCCATGGATCTCAGACCAGCGGTTCCGGAGTGGGATTTTTTCTTCAGTCCGAACCTTATGGATCGGGCATCTGAGTTTCTTGGCGTTTCTTCATATGCCCACAGGGCGGTGATTTCCCCCTGTACCAGTAAAAGATCCAAGGACTGGCCTGTCGGCAGCTGTATCGAGACCGCAAAATACCTGGTTTCAAAAAATGTCCGTCCCGTTCTGATTGGCGGATCAACCCAGGAGGAGAAACTCTTTGAGCAGGCACTGACGTCGGCTGTTCCGGAAACTCTGTCCCTGGTGGGCCGTACCACTCTGCCGCAGTGTCTGGCGTGCATCAGACTTGCCGATTTTGTGATTTCTGCAGATACAGCTGCTGTTCATATGGCCAATGCCGTCGGCACTCCGGTTATAGGACTGTACGCAACCCATGATCCGGAAAGAGTCGGACCGTACCTGGATCGCAGGTACTGTGTAAGCGTTTATGCGAATCTGGTACGCCGTGAATACGGAAAGGAGCCTGAAGAACTGCCGTGGCGCACCAGAGTTCGTGATCCGAAGGCAATGTCCAATATTACCCTTGACATGATTATGGAAAAGGTGGATTTGCTGCTTCATGATCTTGGAGAAAAGGAAAAATTACAGGCCGAAGAGACGTCAAAACGCAGAGCAGCTCAGAGGGAACAGGAGTTCTGATGTCTGATTGCAAAACCGAGAAACTGGATGTGCTTGGTCTTCGCTGCCCCGAGCCTCTGATGCTGATCCGCAAAAAAATGAGAGAACTGTCAGAGGGGGATCTTCTTGAAATTACCGCAGATGATCCTGCAACTACCCGTGATGTCCCCAATTTATGCACCCATCTCGGTTATACCCTGATCAGTGCCACTTCCGAACCTCCATATATATTTGTCCTTCGCCGCTAGGCTGTTACGTTTTTTTTCTGTCCGCTGAAGTCTTGAGAAAACGAACAGACAGACTGTGATTGCCGGTCTGTCTTATATTGCGATCTGGCTGCAGCAGCAGTGAATTGTTCTGCAATGTTTGAAGTGTTTTCTTTGGCTCCTGTTATAGCAATCTTCGAGTGATGTGCATTTGTTTTACTGTATTTGGATCTCAGACGGGATACTTTCGGAAATGCAGTCAGGATTTTCGGATGAAACCGGAAAAGGAGGGCGGTGTTGAACCAGAGTACCGGTGCAGATGCAGTTGCCGGATACAGAGTTTTCGGTCATTGACTCAAACCGGACTGTGTGCAATATTGTTCATCGTTGTTCCTTTTTTCGGTGAGCCAGTTTTTACGAACTGATCTGCCGGCTGAGTATTTGGGATCCTGTTTTATGCATGTAGTTCTTTTCCGTCCTGAAATCCCTTCGAATACCGGTAACATTATCCGGCTCTGTGCCAATACAGGCTCAGATCTGTCTCTGATCCGTCCTCTTGGCTTCATACTCGATGATCGCCGTCTTCTTCGTGCAGGTCTCGATTATCATGAGTTCGTCAATATCAAAACTTATAACAGCTTAGAGGAGTGTCTCAGCACCATGCCGGCATCTGCACGTGTGTTTGCCGCCACCTCCAAAGGTCATACCTTTCCCGACAGAGTGCATTTCTCTCCGGACGATGTCCTGGTTTTCGGAAGGGAGACCTCCGGCCTTCCGGATGATTTTACTGACTCGCTTCCGGAGGAGCAGAAAATCAGGATCCCGATGGTTCCGGGAAGCCGCTGTTACAATCTTGCGAATTCTGCTTCTATTCTGCTTTATGAGGCATGGCGTCAGCAGGAATTTGCAGGATGCAGGGAAAACTGATGCTGCGTCTCAATCATTTTTATCAGCACGATCACTGTCAGCTTTAGCCGGAACCCTGCAGGAACTCAGCAAATACGATTAACCCGGAACTTTGGCTTCTGATGAAGCACAGAGAATATGTCTGATCGAATTGATTAACCGGGTGAGGTACGGAGTTGTCGATGTTGATATTTTAAGGCAGATGTCTTTAATATCTGATAGTAGAGGTTTAAACCTGTTTCTGTCTTGTCGTGTAAAAGGGTTGTTTGTTAACAGATTGAATTTAAAGGTAAAGCGGGGAAATTACTGAAGAAGGTGGCATTATGAGTGAAAATACATCGGGACTGCTGAGAACCTCATATGATGAGGTTAGTTACGAAATTTTGTGCAGACAGGGATATGCATTTGCAGATAAAAGTGGTTTCATAGAATCTCTTGAAGATAAATATATGACACGGTATCCTGTACTCCTGCGCCCTCAAGGTTTCGGTAAAAGTACCTTCGTTCAAATGCTGAAATGCTTTTATGATATCTCATACAAAGACAGATATGAAGAAATCTTTAACGGGAAGGACACCTATAAGAAAAATCTTCCAAGTCATAATACCTACCATGTTATCAATTTTGACTTTTCCATGGTTAACACCCAAAGCAATACCGCCATGCTGAACAGCTTTTTTTCTGCTGTTGCAAACGGCATAGATGACTTCAAAAGAAGATATCCTGATTTTACTTTTGATTATAAGGAGCTTGATAAGTCAGACTCCGTCACACTGTTTAATAACTTTGCATCAGCTTATTCCGATTACGCAAAAGCAGTTTTAAGTATTAGTGCATCTGATAACAATAATTATGGCAGACTCTATGTAATGATTGACGAATACGATAATTTTGCCGATCAGATCCTTTCACAGGATATTGAACTGCTTCGTACCATCACCGGTGATAACGGATTCCTGAAAGCATTCTATGCCGCCATTAAGGCAGCTGCGGCAAATGCAAATTGTATTTCCAAAACCTTTATTACCGGAGTGTCATCTGTATCCCTTGATTCTCTTACTTCCGGTTTTAATATTGCCCGAAATGTTACATCTCGCGCCTGTTTTAACGAATATGCAGGCTTCACAGAAGAAGAACTAACAGAATTGATACCAAAACTCGTTGACATCGAACAGATTGGAGTAAGTGTTGAGGAAATCATTGCCAGAATGAAACCAGTATATGATGGCTATTGTTTCAGTCATCAGGCAGAACACACGGTGTTCAATTCATCCATGTGTCTGTACTATCTTGACGAAATGCGTCTGGCAGGTGAGTTTCTCCCACCGGAGGATTATCTGGACCCCGCATCAGACCATGACGGTTCCAAACTTAAGCAACTTTTTGAAATTGCCGAACCCGGCCTTGCAGATGCAATTATCAATACCTATCTCAGTGATAACAGATTTTTCATTAAGGAACTGGCGGAAAACATCAACCTGAATAAAACAGCCAGATATGATCGTATTCAGCTTCTGTCAATGCTCTACTACCTGGGGTATCTTACCATTGATAAAACACTTTCTCGAATAGGCAGACTGGCTCTTAAGATTCCGAATCTTTTCATGTCAAAGCTCTTTGCGCAGTGCACTGCAGACCTGCGATTAAAACCGAGCAAAGTTTTTTCAGATTCAGCGCTGGATATAGCGGCACTCCTGAATGTTCAGGATGACATCAGCTCATTTGCAGAATCCTGCACCGCATTTCTGAGCAGTATTTTCACCAATCAGGTACTGACGCACATGAGTGAAATGGCTCTTAATCTGACACTCTTCACCAAGCTGGATTCCATGGACGCGGTGTTTTCAGAAATGCAGAAATCACTTCGGGTAGTCGGAGACGGAGAGAAATTTGCTGATCTGGTGATTACCGTAAATGTAGGTCAGGAAAACGAATGCATTTATCTCATTGAGCTTAAATACGTCACCAAGACTGATGCCACGGAAGCCAAAATTCAAAATACTATAAAGGATGCAACGGCTCAGGTTCAAAGATACAAGTCTGCTATTGAGTTCAGGGACAGACAAGTCAAGGCCTACGCCATGGTATTTGTTGGTTCTGAGTGTGTGCACTGCGGGTAATTATGCCAATAACATATCAACGAGCAGATGAAGAGTTTAGAAAAGAGCATGAGTAAATGAAGCCTGAAATGGAAGCTATCAGAAAAATTGTGTTCATGCAGGCATACTGCAATAGTTAATAAATCAGGCATCAATCATGAGGTTGTATCTATACAGGTTAATGACATCAACAAACGGAGCAGAAAAGCCCGTTCTGCTTAATCATTATTTGGAATGACCTGATTAAGGTTCTTGAATGCTCTTATCAGGTGTTCAAGAAACTTTTCGACTATAGGTGTGAAAACCTGAAATTTTCGCCAGATTAAATATATCGGGGTACTGAGTTCCGGATACAAAGGGATCCATACAAGTCCGTTTCCCGGACTGGTATCAACCAGCCCTTTGTATGTCAGCATAACTGCAATATTTTCCCTGACAAACCTGGAGCCGTTATAGGCAAGATTAACCGTATCCGTAACTTTAAGTTCGTTTGCCCGATCGCCGCACCAGCCTGAAATTTCCTCAGAGAGTCCCTGTGTTGAGATAATTATGTTATGAGGAAGCAGATCATCAATGGTTATTTTATTCATAGTTGCCAATGGATGATCCCGGCAAACCACCATCCCCCAGATGTCGTCAGCCGGGTAGCGGATGTAGTTGTATCTGTCGGTATCCGGTAAACCTGAAATAATCACAAAATCAAGAAGACCTCCGTCCATCTTCTCGGTCACCTGTTCAGTCATACCGCTGATTACATGACAGCGCAACCCCGGATATTTCCGGCGGAAAGCAAGCAGTTCACGGGCGAAGATATCGATGTGGCAGGTTTCCGGAGCGCCGATATGAACATCTCCGCCGATGATGTCTTCAAGATCTCTGAATTCCTGTTTAGTCTTATCCACGAGAGAAACAATGTCTTCCGCCCTTTTACGGAGTAATAAGCCTTCCTCTGTGAGCTTCATTCCACCTCCAATCCTTTCAAAAAACGTACACCCGAATTCAGCTTCCAGCTCTTTCATCTGTTTGGAAAGGGCCGACTGGGTAATAAACAGCATTGCTGATGCCCTTGTCATGTTTCCTGTTTTGGCTACCATGAGAAAATTCTTAAGCAGTTTCAGATCCATTTTTTTGGATTCTCCGATCTAAATTTAATTTAGTATTATTCCATAATGGAATAATGTATTATGAATTTTTACCATTTGTAATTATATGATGATTTTCTTATACTTAAGTCAAGAGATATCTGAATCTATAAATCAGATCTCAGATTCTTTATCAGAAAATTCAACAGATTGACATCGTTAAAAAAAATTGGGAGGCAGTTATGAAACCACTCAAATTATTAGGTGCTTTAGTTGCAGCGGCAATGCTTACGGGAGTAACAAACATCATGGCATATGACATTCCTGTATCTGTTATATCAGATGCTTCACAAATGAAGAAATCTTCAATAGAAAACCTGAAGGATGATACCAGAGTTTTCAAAATCAATAAAAACATTCAGGTTATGAAGGTTGTTTTCACAAACCACTATGGCTTTGATGTCGCCGGACATCTGTACCTGCCGGAAAACTTTGACAGTTCCAAAAAATACAGTGCTGTAGTGATTTCCGGCCCGTTCGGTGCAGTCAAGGAACAGGCATCAGGTCTTTATGCTCAGGAACTGGCATCAAGAGGTTTTGTAACAGTAGCCTTTGATCAGTCTATGACCGGGGAATCCGGAGGGAGCAGACGCGATATGGCCTCTCCTGATATTTTTACAGAGGATTTCAGTGCTGCAGTGGATTTTATCAGTAATCTGAAGTTTGTTGATCCTGAAAAAATAGGTGTGGTAGGGCTGTGCGGTCTTTCTGGAATGGCTATCACAGCAGCTTCAAATGATATAAGAATCAAAGCTGTTGTGACATCAGCAATGTATGATATGTCAGAAAGCATCAGCGATCACTACAAAGGAGATTACTACACCGAAGAACAGCGTAATATTGTCAAGAAACATCTGGCTGCTATGCGTGATGCAGAGGCTAAGAAGGGCGGTTTGATAAGGGGAGCTCATGAAATAGCCGTAGATGCAGAAGGCAGAGTTCAGAATTATGAAACTATGTTTCCTAACAAGCTTCCTGATGATGCCAATCCGGTGATTAAAGATTTCTTCGGATACTACGTCGGAAGGGCCTACCATCCGCGGGCAATCAATTCCAACACATCAGCCTGGGACTCCACTGCTCCGTACGGATTCTTCAATTTCAGGCTTATGGATAATATAAAGGAGCTGACACCTCGTCCTCTCATGCTGGTTACCGGAGACAGGGCACATTCCAGATATTTTTCAGAAGATGTGTATCAGAAGGCGTCAGAACCTAAAAAACTGATCGTGGTAAAGGGAGCAACTCATGTGGATCTGTATGATCAGATGGATAAAATACCATTTGATGAAATTGATAACTTCTTCAGAACAAACCTTAAGTAAAAGAGCTGTAAATATGGAATGTTCTCTCTGATACAATGACTGAGAACCTGACGGAACTATAACCGCAATTTTTAAACAGGCTCATGACCATTACGGCATGGGCTTTTTAGATGGAATTCAAATACTCTATTGCTATACATAGTCCAACTTGCAACATCGTCTAGTAAATTTGATTACAGTGCATTTGTGAGTTTTGTGCAGATACGAGGGAAAAGGTCAGTGATGGACGGAATAATATCTATAGAATTTTATAATGATCTTAGTTCAATAATCGAATCTTCCCGTAAGAGTGCATACCAGATGGTTGACAGAATACTTGTCATTCGAAACTGGCTACTTGGTAAACGTATAGCAGAAGGAGAATTATCAGGCACTCACGCCGAGAGATACGGAGAAAAAATAGTTGCTGAGCTTGCTGAAGCGCTAACCGAACAGTACGGAAAAGGTTTTGATAAGACAAGTCTGTATCGGTATATCAAATTCTACAAAGTGTTTCCAAAGATAGTTGCGACAGTGTCGCAACTATCTTCAGTAGATGTAACTGGATATAAGCTACAAAGTCAGGTTTTATCATGGTCTCATTATGCGATTCTACTACAAGTGCTGGATCCGAATGCGGGAGCCTTGTATGAAAAGGAAGCTTATGAGCAGACTTGGTCTGTGCGTACTTTACAGCGGAATATTAGTACTCAGTATTATGACAGGATGTTATTGTCTCATAACAGCAAGGCTGTTGAGAATGAAATGAAACAGCTTACCTCTGAGTACCAAGGAAAACTTGAGTTTATTCGCAATCCGGTAATTGCCGAGTTCCTCGGAATGCAGGAAGATACCAGTTATCTTGAATCGGATTTGGAGCAGGCTATCATTGGAAATCTGCAACGATTTTTGATGGAATTGGGAAAAGGATATGCATTTGTAGCAAGACAACAGCACATTCACACGGAAAAGCAGGATTACTATATTGACCTTGTATTCTACAACTATATTCTGCAATGCTTCGTTCTGATTGATCTGAAAATCGGGAAGATTACCCACCAGGATGTGGGACAGATGGATATGTACGTTAGAATGTATGATGAATTGAAACGAAGTGAGAACCATAATCCGACATTGGGTATTGTGCTGTGTTCAGAGACGGATGAAGATATAGCCCGTTATTCCGTACTGCATGGCAACGAGCAGCTTTTTGCAGCAAAGTACAGACTTTGTCTGCCTACAGAAGAACAGTTGAGAGCTGAGATAGAGACACAGAAAGGAATATTTTATCTGCAACATCCAGAATTGAAAGAAGAACTCTAACCGGAGAAGTACACATGGCTATATCATCTGTTACAAAGAGGTTTGTAATCAACGACGACAAGACTTGTATTGCTTTGGCAAAAGCTTTAAGAAAATCAAAGAAATGTATTCAAAAGAATCCTAGAATTTATTCTCAAATAAATGCGTATGAAGAAGGTAAAATAAAACTAGAAAAATATCTAGCCCTGTATCAAAAACATTAATGTTTCAGCGTTAAAGTAATGTTGTACACCGATAACTTGATAATGGTAGGTGGTAATCATGATAACATTCGACGATATGCTCAACGAGCAGATGAAAGATGAAGAGTTCAGAAAAGAGTATGAAGCAATTAAGTCAGAAATGGATGCTATCAGGAAAATTGTGGATTCTCGTATTTCAGAGAAATGTACTCCAGATAAAATCACTAAACTTCCAGAAGTTAATTGTGCACAGGAAAACACGAAAAATAAGTAAGATTGATTTCTAAAGTTGTAAGAAAAAAAGTACTTAAAAAAAGGAACTGATTAGATTAAACAGGTTTTTTAAATATGAATATAGAAGATCTCATTCACGGTGAGTCTAAGAATATTGAGTACAAAGAAATGCTTCCAAGTAACTCAGATAAATATACGAAAACAGTTGTTGCTTTTGCCAATACTCAGGGCGGAAAAATTGTTTTTGGTATAGCCGATGGAACAAATGAAATTGTCGGCATTGATAATTCAATTCTTTTTCAGATGATGGATAGTATAGCGGCATCGATTTATCATTCCTGTGAACCTGCTATTGTTCCTGAAATTGAACCATATACTGTCAATTATAAAAACCTTATTGTTGTTACAGTATCACCAGGCGCACAAAGACCATATTACTTAAAGTCAAAAGGTAAGGAGGCCGGTACATATATAAGAGTTGGTGGAACCACTAGACCTGCAACTCCCGAAAAAATTAAAGAATTGGAGTTAGAAGGTTCTAAGATTTCCTGGGATGAACTTCCATGTATTGGATTTAAGGTGACCTCGGAAGCCGTTGAAAAACTATGTAATGATATGAATCTTCGTAGAAATGAATTGCAGAGCAGAAGAGGTTATTTAGGATAATTTACCGCTTGTTACAGAAACAAATCTTGAAAACTGGAAGCTTATTTCCAAAAACAACGATGCCTGTGTAGGCTCTAATGCTTTCGCTCTTCTGACATCAGATTATTTCCAGTTGTCAAAAACTCAATGTGCCGTCTTCAAAGGTACTGACAGAGTTGTTTTTTTAGATAAACGGGAATATTCAGGTCCTCTTTACCAGCAGATAGATGAAGCAATAAATTTTGTACTGAGGAACATCAGACTCAGGGCTGAAATAAGAGGAATTCAACGAGTTGAATCATACGAATTGCCTGTTGAGGCAATCAGAGAAATGATTGTAAATGCGCACTGTCACCGTAATTTTAATGAAGATGCATGTGTACAGGTTGCTGTTTTTGATGATCGTCTGGAGGTTACTTCTCCTGGAGGTTTATATAACGGTTTAACTTTTGAAGATGCGATGAATGGTCATTCAAGACTCAGAAATCGTGCCATTGCAAATGTGTTTTGTCAGATGGGGCTTATAGAAGCCTGGGGAACAGGCCTTAGAAGAATACGGTCTCTTGCTGAAGATTTTGAACTTCCTGCACCAGAGTTTATCGAAACGCCCAATTCATTTCGTGTGAATCTTTTCCGAAAGACCACGACGAATAATGAACAACAGTATGGCAATAAAACTTCGGAGAAACTTCGGAGAAACTTCGGAATAACTTCGGAATAACTTCGGAGAAGCTTCGGAATAACTTCGAAGAAACTTCGGAATTAATTCAAAATCCATCCAAAGAAGTGGTAACTCGTAAGCAAACAAAACTGCTTGAACAGCTGAACAACACGCAGAAAAAAATTGTGGAGTTGCTAAAAGAAAATCCAAATCTAACAGCAGAATCACTCGCTAAACAGTTGTGCCTATCAAGCAGAAGTATTGAATACAATATCAAAAAAATCAAAGAACTTGGGCTTATTGTACGCCATGGCTCCTATAAGGATGGATATTGGGAAGTAAAAGTATAGGAGTCGTTGTAGATACCGAAAAATTAATGCAGATTTAAACTGCCCACTTTGAGAGTCAAGCTTTTTTTTTTTGCTGAACATCTTCTAAAATTTTAAAGTCCGAGAAGGAGACGGAAAAGCTCAGTTGTTCTATAGTTGGCGGCTTACCCCGTCAGATAAAGTCTGTCGAGAAAATCCCGTGCGTAATCCCTCTGATAGCTCGAGAAAAGCATTAACCGGCCTTGAATGCAATGATATTCGCTGTGAGAAAACGTATCAGGGAAACCTGACGAAATCATTAGCTGATTACACAATGAGGATCAATAGATATGAAGCGCGTTACCTGTGTTAGTGATGCTAGAAATGTTAAGAAGCCTGCTGTTCTGATAACAGCAGAGTAGCTCTATCCTTGATGAAAGAAATGAACACTATGACATGGAAGATTATCTGTGGAGTGGCGCTAGTGGTCCTTATGACCTTTATGGTGTTAATAGAGCCTGGCCCACTCATGGAATGGTCAGTAGATCTGTTATTGAAGATATTGCATTGTGTCGAGAATGGTTCGTTATATCCGTTAAAAGAGGTTGTTATCACGAGTAATGTCTTATTTTTCTTTTTGGGTATCGGCAGCTTGATTGTGTATGGCGGTATTCTATTAAAGACTCCTTCTCTAGCCCAAAGATGCTGCGAACTTCTAAAGGATGACAGTGAACTTTCGGCCAGAATCGCAAAGGTAAAACCGAGGGTGAGGTCTCTATGGATATTATTGACTATAAACCTGGTGTTTTTGCTGGCGTTTCTCTTTTTAGTTATTATTTTTTTTGTGGTGTTGTTTTTGGAATTCTTGGGTGGCTTTACTGGGACTGGGTTTACACTGTTGGCATTGGTAGAAGGTGTTCTTTTTTTTGTTGTTTCTAGTGAGCTTTGTTGCTAACCTGGTTATTCAGGAGTTTATGTTGATTGATTTCTTCAAGGTCAAGAAGGCTATTGACGGAATGACCATCCAGGATTGTTAAGTCTCCGATTCTGCTTTGATGTCAGATCCTAATTGCTCAGAAAGTGTAAAAAATAAAGTTGTCCCTGGTGGAAAACAGACCGACAGAGCTGCCGGAGGTTATCGTTAAAGGTTATGCCGGATTCCTTATCAGAGACAAGGACGGAATGCCTGAGGTAGTCCTGCACTGGGAGCACAGATTCCAGCATGCCGTTAAGCGGTATAACGATATCTACAAAATTCAGATGCCGTCGATAACACCTCATGTCTGCCGTCACACTTATTGCAGCAATCAGGCCCGAGCAAGAATGAATTCTAAAACTCTGCAGTACCTCATGGGACATTCTGAAATTTCAGTAACAATGGACGTTTATACTCATTTGGGTCTTGATGATGCTAAGGATGAGATTATCAGACTTAAAGAGCTGGAAGACGCCAGAAAGGAAATCAATAACATTGAGCGTGACACCATGCGCAGTATGGAGAGTCAGTTCAAGTACATCTAAGTCACTCCACCACTGATCTACTTAAGCTCATGACCAATTACGGCATGGGCTTTTTCTGAAAAACTTCTCAATAACTAAAAAATACTTGTAATATGGCATATATGCCATATAATATAGTAATTAGAGGGAGATAGAAGACAAATTTTACAGTTGTACCATTCCAAAAAGAAAACGGAGATATACCAATCAAAGACTTCTTGAACTCGATAGATGTAAAAATGCGAGCAAAGATGTATGGTTTGATTGGAATTCTAAAAGAAAAAGGGAATCAACTTAGAGAACCTTATAGTAAACATCTTGATGACGGAATATTTGAACTACGTTGCAAGGTCGGAAGCAATATCACTAGAGTGCTATATTTCTTCTATTATAAAGGACAGATTGTACTTACTAATGGTTTTGTGAAAAAAACAAAAAAGACGCCGCCGGAGGAAATAGAACTGGCTAAAAAAAGAAGATCTGATTATATTACGAGGATGGAAAATTATGATAACGTTCGATGATATGCTCAACGAGCAGCTGCAAGATCCTGAATTCAGAAAAGAATATGAAGCAATTCAACCTGAAATGGACGTGATTAGGGCCATAGTGGATGCTAGAATTTCCCAAAACCTTACTCAGAAGGAGCTTTCTGAGCGTTCAGGAATTAATCAGGCAGATATTAGTAAAATTGAGAATGGTACTAGAAATCCATCACTGAATCTGTTGAAAAGGCTAGCTGACGGAATGGGAATGACACTTAAAATAGAATTTGTTCCTAAACAGCAGGCTTAGAAAATAATTAGAAAAATGAGTTCATGACCATTACGTCATAGGCTTTTTTCAATGCGGTTCACAAAAATTTGCTTTTTCCCAAAAAAGATTCATAATATAAGTAAGTACGATTAGGAGGTATGCTATGGCTACATCATCTATTACAAAAAGATTTGTAATCCAAGACGAAGAAACATGTCTTGCTCTTGCTAAAGCTCTTAAAGCCTCTAAAAAAATGTTAGAAAAAAAACAAGAAATTTAACTTCTAACAATTCTTATGAAGAGGGTAAGAAAAAATTAAGCAAATACTTATCAAGCTATCAGAAGTAATCGATAGTTTAGGTTTAGATAACGTAAAAGTAATCCTCAATAAATTCAGATGTTCGCAAGATGAAGATATTGAGGATTTTTTACGGTTTAAAGCCATCGATTTTAAAAAGCGCTGTCTTTGTACTACATATTTAATTCTTAATGAAGATTTGCTAGAAAAAGATAGTTCAAATATCAACAATGACAGTTTTTTTGTTGAAGGGTATTTCTCGTTGGCTCATAAGTCCATTGAGTTTAATACTGAAATTTCAAAGAGCAAAAGAAAGAAAATTTTCTGTGGCTTTGATAAAGCAAGAAACAGTTTGCAAATTATCCTCTTCTGAGATCAGTTTTTCTTTTTTCGACAGATCAGTTTTCTACTTTGAGCAGATCATCTGATCTACTTCATTCAGATCACTAATTCTTCTCCTTCTGACACCCCCTGGGCCCCTTCAATTTCATCATTTTTTACCTTGATTCAGACCTCAATTTTGAAAAATTCTCAGCCTGAGCCGACAGATTTTCTCTGATTAATGACTTTGTTCAATATTTATTCAGCTAAAG
>JAEEGH010014721.1_pt1 | contig 17120 bp, 14 predicted proteins | sample 9134181 | NCBI WGS metagenome assembly JAEEGH01 (sample SAMN16246544, study PRJNA631951) | gut metagenome | biome: gut microbiome; feature: rumen; material: DP-attached | host: Bos | place: Iran: Karaj | collected 2018-10
CGATGAGCTGTTCGTCGCTGAGCTGACGGTGCGTGTGGCTTGCCGGGTGCAGCACGCAGCTGCGAGCATCGGCCACGTGGGTCACGATGCAAATCATCTTGAGGCTATCCATGAACTGGATGGACTTTTCACGACCACCCTTGATGCCGAACGTGAGAACGCCGCACGGGAGGCCACCCTTGAACTGCTTCTGAGCAAGTTCGTAGTACTTGTCGCCTTCGAGGCCGGCGTAGTTGACCCAAGCGACCTTCGGGTGGTTCTTGAGGAACTTGGCACAGGCGAGAGCGTTTTCGCAGTGACGCGGCATGCGGAGGTGAAGGGTTTCAAGACCCACGTTCAGGAGGAACGCATTCTGCGGAGACTGAATGGAGCCAAAATCACGCATGAGCTGTGCGGTAGCCTTCGTGATGTAGGCGCCCTTGCCGAAAGCCTTCGTATAGGCGAGACCGTGGTAGCTCGGATCCGGTTCGGTGAGGCCCTTGAAACGGTCGTGGTTAGCTTCCCAATCAAAGTTGCCGCTATCCACAATGCAGCCACCGACAGCCATAGCGTGACCGTCCATGTACTTGGTCGTGGAGTGGGTCACGATGTCAACACCGAATTCGATCGGACGGCAGAGAATCGGGGTCGGGAAGGTGTTGTCGACAATCATCGGAACGCCGTGCTTGTGGGCGAGATCAGCAAAGCGCTTGAGGTCAAGCACCTTACCAGCCGGGTTTGCGACGGTTTCGCCGAAGACGCACTTAGTGTTCGGGCGGAAAGCCTTTTCGATTTCTTCGTCGGAAGCGTCCTGGTCCACGAACGTGCATTCGATGCCGAGCTTCTTCATCGTCACGGAGAAGAGGTTGCTCGTACCGCCATAAATAGCGGAAGTGCTGATGAAGTGGTCGCCGGATTCGCAAATGTTGAAAACGGCGTAGAAGTTTGCTGCCTGACCGGAACTCGTGAGCATAGCAGCCACACCACCTTCGAGAGCGGCGATCTTGTTGGCGACGGCGTCGTTGGTCGGGTTCTGCAGACGGGTGTAGAAGTAGCCGGAAGCCTTCAGGTCGAACAAGTCGGCCATGTCATTGGTCGTTTCGTACTTGAACGTGGTGCTCTGGTAGATGGGGAGAACGCGCGGTTCGCCATTTTTCGGCTGCCAACCGCCCTGAATGCAAAGAGTTTCGATCTTGGACATTTCTTTATCCTTTTTCCTAAAAATTTTTATGGAGTTCAATATAGATAGATCCTATAGCTAGGTCTATAAAAAAGTGATATTTCAAGAAAAAAAATGTAAAAAACAGCCCCGTTATTAGGTCAAACTTATAGGTAGCTATAACAGAAAACTATAGCATCAACAAAAAGCCCCTTTTCGCGCGCGAAACATCCCCATGCAAAAATGCCTACATTCCCGCAAGCGGTTTCTATATTTGCGCGCGATGCTCCCCCTAAGTAGAAACTACACCCCGAGAATCCTCCATGGTACAGCGCCATGGCATTTGCTCGCCGTCATCACCATTACCTTCTGGGGCACGAGTTTCGTGAGCACCAAGGTCCTTCTGAACCACGGCTTTTCGGCGGTACAGATTTTTGCGCTGCGTTTCGCGGTCACCTACCTGATACTCCTTGTGGCAAGGCACCGCCAGTTCCGTTGCGAAAGCTGGAAGCACGAACTCCTCCTGTTTATTTGCGGCATCACCGGATGTACGCTCTATTTCTGGACAGAAAATACAGCCCTTACGCTTTCGCCCACGAGCAACGTCTCGCTCATCGTCTGTTCCAGCGCGCTCCTGACCATGATTTTCGGCGGAATCTTCTACAAGAGCGAGCGCCTCGGCAAACGACAAGTTCTCGGATGCCTCGTCACGTTCATCGGCATGGTACTCGTGGTGCTGAACGGAAAGTTCGTCCTGAAGCTCTCTCCCGTCGGAGACTTCATCGCTTTCGGGGGAGCACTCATGTGGGCGGCCTATTCTCTCGTGGTACGCCAACTGAACGATAAGTACTCCACCTTGTTCATTACGCGAAAGATGTTCTTCTACGGAAGCCTCACCTCGCTCCCCATCATGTTCATCGAGGGACGTGACGTTCCTTGGCAGAATTTCACGGAGCCCGTCGTTGCGCTCAATTTCCTCTGCCTCACGGTATTTTCGTCGCTGTTCGGTTACCTCATTTGGAACAAGGTACTAAAGCAGATCGGCACCGTGCTCGCCACCAATTACGCCTACGCGATCCCGCTGATCACCACCATCACCGCGGCAATCACTCTCGGCGAACACATTACGGCAGTCGCCATCGTAGGTGCGCTCGCCATTGTCGCAGGGATAGTCCTCGCTCAGTTCAAACGCAACTAAAAAAAGGAATGCCCGGCGTTTGAACCGGGCACAACCTTCTAAAGCGTGAAAGAGGAAAGGTTATTCCTTATCCTTCTTGTCCGAGTTTTCACCGCAGTGGCAGGGACAATGATAGCAGTCACCCGTCTCGGCGAAGTCCTTACCGCTCCAGCAGTAGGTGCAGAGCTGATCTTCGGGGAGACCGATAGCAGCAATGACATCGTCGATGCGCTGGAAGGCGAGCGTCGTCAGGTTGAGTTTCTGGCGGATGTACTCGACCATTCCCTTGTATTCCTCGCCATCCGGGTTCGTGTACTTTTCGATATCGGCGTTTTCGCCTTCCTTGTCGCGGATATAGCGACGCGTAATCAGGTCGTACTCGTTCTTGGAACGGGAGAAGTTAATGAACTTGCAGGGGTAAACCAGCGGCGGACAGGCGATACGCATGTGCGTTTCCTTACAGCCGAGCGAATAGAGCTTGAGGGCCTGCTTACCGAGCTGCGTGCCACGCACGATAGAGTCGTCGCAAAACACGAGACGACGGTCCTTGATGAGTCCCGGAATCGGGATGAGCTTCATCGAGGCGACGCGTTCGCGCTGCTTCTGGTCCTGCGGCATAAAGGAGCGGGCCCAGGTCGGTGTGTACTTGACAAAGGGGCGTGCAAACTTGATGCCGGCCTCGTGCGCATAACCCAAAGCGTGGGAGGTACCGGAATCCGGGATACCGCAAGCGGCATCGGCTTCGGTCGGAGTTCTCTTGGCGAGAGCGGAACCGCAGCGGTAACGCGTCATTTCGACATTGCGGCCTTCGTAGCTGGAAGCGGGATAACCGTAGTAGACCCAGAGGAAGGAGCAGATGGCCATCTTCTTGCCGGGAGCGACGAGCGTCTTGTCGCCATCCGGAGTGAGTTCAGCAATTTCACCGGGGCCCATGTCGCGGACATATTCGTAACCGAGGTTATGCAGAGCGCAGCTTTCCTGAACGGCAATCATCGAGCCGTCCTTCTTGCCGAGAACGATCGGCGTACGGCCCCACTTGTCGCGGCTTGCGTAGAACTTTCCTTCGCTGTCCATCAGGAGCACCGAGCAGCTGCCCTTCACCTTTTCGTGGACATACTTGAGGCCATCCACAATCGAATCACGCGTAGCGATAAGCGCAGACACCACTTCGGTCGGGCCGACCATTCCGCTGGTCGTCGAATACTGGAGCTGCATGCAGTTGTTCTTGAAGAGTTCGTTCTTCAGGTCTTCGATGTTCGAGATGAGACCGACGGTCACGATGGCAAAGGTGCCAAGCTTGGAGGTCATCACGAGCGGCTGCGGATCAGTGTCAGAGATAACGCCGATTCCCACCTTGCCCGAGAACGCGGCGAGGTCGTGTTCGAACTTGCTGCGGAACGGGGTGTTCTGGATATTGTGAATCGAACGATGGAACTTTCCGGTCGGATTCAAAACTGCCATACCGCCACGGTGGGTTCCAAGATGAGAATGGTAATCGGTTCCAAAGAAGAGATCACTTACGCAGTCTTCTTTAGAAACAACACCGCAAAAGCCGCCCATAGAGACTCCTTGTCAAAAAGGGATTCTGTTTCGTTAAAAGTTAGAAATTTTAGGCGCCCTGCAATACACTTTTTTTCATATTTCGGTGAAGCGGTCCACGGTCGAGCCGTCGGGCAGCAGGACTTTACTTTCAAAATCGTTACGGTCGCGCACCCAGAGCGTTCCCTTCGGGTGGTCGGGGGTTTCGTACTCGCTACGGTAAACGACCAGCGGCTTCACCGACTCGCAGTCAAGCGCATCGGCGGACACCACGGTATAGACCATCGTCTCTTTCTTGTAGTGGCGGTAACGGTGACCGGCAATCGCCTTCGACATCAGGCATTCTCCTCAAGCCAGCAGTAATCTTTCGGATGTTCCACGAATTTTTCGGGATGCAGCTTGTGCTTCGCGAAGAATTCCTCACGGGTCATCCACACGAAGCCGTCCACTTCGCCCGGTTGCGGCACGAGCGACTTTATCTCGTCGTCAGAAAGCGTGATACGGTAGACGTCGTAGTACTCGTTGTCGAGGTAGGAGCCGCCGTTAAGCACGCTTTCGTGCTTGGCCTCGAATAGATATTCGAGGTCGCGCGAACTCTTGTGCACGCCCAGTTCTTCCCGGAGTTCGCGCACGGCGGCGTTCACGCTGGAATCCCCTGCCGAAATGTGCCCGGCGCAGCTCGTATCGAGAAGCCCCGGATTATTTTCCTTGACGCGGCTCCGCAGCTGGAACAGGATACGCCTGTTCGAATCGAACGCCCAGATATGCACCGTCCGGTGCCAAAGGCCCTCGGCATGCACCTTGCCGCGTCCGCAAGAGAAACCCGCCGGAGTCCCGTCTGCATTCAATACGTCGATCTGTTCTTCCATCAGAAAAGCTCCTTGAAGATTTGCATCAGCTGGCGGTATTTCTGCATCAGTTCACCGTGACGACTACGGACAAAGTCATAGTCACCCTCATTGCAAGCGAATTCCAGCGTCTTGCTGATACTCGATATTTCCACCGCACCGATATACAGTGCCTTGCTCTTCAGCGAACGCACCAGCAAACGGTAATTCTCGAAATCTTCCGCCTTGAAGTAAGAATTCAAGATAACATCCGCGTGGTACGACGAAAAGTCCATCAGTCTCTTACGGTAAATCGCCTCGTTCATCTGGCAACATTCCAATCCAATGAGCACATCGACCAAACCTGTCGTCATCAGGTTTTCCAGGTCATCCGGAAGCATCGGCGTTTCCGGTGTCGCCGTCGCCAAAACTTCCGGCCGCTTACGCGGAGAAGCGACAGGAGTATCCTCCTGCAGTTCTTCATCCCTGACTTCTTCTTCGGGGGCAACATCGAACCACTGCACCATATCCTTCGGCAGGAATTTCAGGAGCATCGCAAACAACGATTCCTCACGGACAGGCTCCGTCAAGAAATCGGCGTACCCGATCTTCTTGCACACCTCCCTTGCAATCGTCTCGCTGTTCGCCGTCAGCATCACGATGGGAGTATCCTTGTTCGGGTGGTCCGCGAGGCCGCTCATCATCGTGAAAAGATCCATTCCGTCGATCACGGGCATCGCATGGTCCAGGAACACGATATCGTAATGTTTCCGCTTGAACTTTTCGAGCGCTTCCATCCCGTTATCCACTGCATCCATGTGGATTTCCGTTTCCTTGAGCATACCTCCCATCACGCGCAGGTTCATGAGCATGGAATCGACCGCGAGGACAGACGCCGTCGGCGCACAGAAATACCGTGTGCTGTTCCGCGACGACAGTTGCAATTCGTCATAACGCCGCTTGAAATCCCCTACAGGCTCGTTTCTCACAACCTGTTGCGGCAAGACAATCATAAAGGCGGGCTTGTCGTCCAGCAAGGCGTTCAGCTTCAATTCCCCCTGCATCAAGAGGACTAGCCGTCTCACCAGAGTCAATCCGATTCCCGTCCAGCCGCTACCCGAATCAGGGACCTTGATAATCAAGTTGATATTGCGGCCGTCCCATTCGCCGTCCTCGGAAACGCGTTCGTAATCGACGAAGATATCCGCCACCGCCCCCGACGAGAACTTTTCGGCATTGAAGAAGATATTGCCCAGAATCTGCCGGACACGGATTTCGTCTCCAATCAACCGCGACGGTATTCGGCTATTGACCTTCAGCTCAAAATTTTTCGTCTTGTTCACGCTATCCGCCGCCGTCAAGCAACCGCTAAGCACCGCGAACAGGTCATATTCCGTCGACGTTATTTCCAACGAATTCAAGTCAACCTTCGCGATATCTTCCAGGTCATCCGCAAGAGAAAGCAGCCACTGCCCGGCACCAGAAATATTTCGGGTATAATCCTTCAAGGCGGGGTCATGGTTTTCCTTGGCAATCACCGAATTCATCGCGAGGATACTCGACAAGGGCGCTCGCATCTCGGTTCCCGCATTGCGCAAAAGCGAAAGCCGTTCCTGATACGGGTCATCAACAGGATCAGCTTCCTTGCGTTGACGGTGTCGCTCCCTCCGTTTACGATCTATAAAAAAGCAGGCGAATATCCCCAACACGAAAAGAACAACCAGCATTCCGACGACACAGAATACCAGGAACGGAATCCGGTTAAGCCCGGCGCCAACCTTGGATTTCGGCTCCATCCCCACGAGAGAGAATCCACGGTAGCCGAGTTTCGCACGGTAGAAATAGTAGAGTTCACCGCCCACATTTTCACTGACAACCATGGCTCCCGTCCAGCGGTCGCGCAGATTCAGCCGTTCATAAATCCTCGTGTAATCCAACTCACGCCAGCCGGAATCGTTTTTCCAGTTACCTCTCTTGGACTCAATGACAGGATTGTCACTACTATCCAGCACCACCATATAGCATCTTTCGGAGATGCAGTTGTCGTCAAAGAAATCATCCACCCCCTTTTCACGATACAGCTTGTAAAGGATATTGCGGATATTTCGATTATGGTAGACGGGGACCGCAAAAAGCAGGCCCTTTCCCTGACGGTAGCAGAAAGTCTTCGCGCCGTGCATCGCTTCGGCCAGACAGCCGAATTCATCCATGGTCACCCCGGTCAAGGTATCTCCCACAAAATAACCGTCACCGAGCGACAGCAGGCCGTAATTGAAGTTCTTGATATCGAGATCCAGGCTGACAACGCCTCCTCCCAGGTCGGAGTGCCTCTCGATATGCCGCGCCATGCCTTCCAGCGCATTCAGGCGGACACGGAAATTCTCGTTCGCGAGTTCAGCGACAAGAGTCGACTTCTGCAAGACCTGTCGAGCTTCATACTGGTCCAAAAAACTTTCCAGTTTCACCCTCAACAAAATGCAAACAATGCAGAGGGCGAAAATGACGATGGCCATCCAGACCACCAGCTCGATATTGACCTTAGTACTTCTGGGATTTAATTCCATCGTAAACTCCCTTGACATACCAGTCAAAATGTTCAAGCAAATCTTCGTCGGAAATGCATTCGCCCTTTTCTACGCGAACGTTTCCGTGACTGTCGACAATCGGTCCCCAGAACACATCGTAGCGATTCTTAGCAAGCATTTCCCTTTCATGGGCCACTATCTTAGAAATTTCTTCGTCAACATGGGCCGACAGCGGAGCAAGATCCACCACGCCACTTTCCATCCCGAGCCAGGACCTTCCCGAAACAAAGTTGCCGGACAAGATGTCGCGAATCCGCGACTCGTAAAAATTTTCCCAGTGCCACACAGGAGCGGTCAAGAAATGATTCGGGAAATGCGAGGAATTGTCCATATTGTAACCCACGATCCAGATTCCCTTCTCGTCGGCGATTTCATACGGGGAAAGGGCATCCAGATGCACCGTCAGCACATCTATATTGTGCGCCCTCAGCAAGCTATGCATCGCCTCCGCCGACATCGATTCATCTGACCAGGAATGCGTCCAGTTCACAAATACCTTCGCCTGCGGGTTCACCTTCTGGACGCCGAGCGTAAACGCATCCAGCCCGCGGACCACCTCGGAAATTTTGAAGGAAGCCAAATAACCGATTTCGTTCGTCTTGGTCTTAAGTCCAGCCACGATTCCCGAAAGATAGCGCATCTGGTAGATGCGTCCATAATAAGTCAACAGGTTCGCCCCCGACCGCACCCCCGCCGCATGCAGGAACTTGACCTTCGGATGTTTCTTGGCAACCGACATCGCAGCCGCACCGAAATCAAACGAGTTCGCAATCACGATTTCGGCGCCATCGGCAATCGCCTTTTCCATATTGTTGTACGCCGTGGAATCGGGTGGAGTATTTTCGTAATACGCCACTTTCAGGTTTAGGCGTTGAGCCACTTTCTCTATGGCCTTACAATGCGACTCGTTCCAGCTGTGATCATTACAGACTCCCCTCATGATCATGGCAACGCACACATTTTTCCGCAAATCCTTGCCACCGGAATCATAATCGTACACGACTATAACCGCCACAATGACCGCAGACACCACGATCGACAATGTGATTAGCCACCTAATCATCCTTCCAACCCCTTCTGGATATTGCGAACCAGTTCTGCATGCAAGGCCATCACCAGGTCGTGATTTTCACGGACCATGTTCATACGGGATTCCCGACAGGCGTTTTCAAGATTCTGGAATTTCTCCGCCATGCTGACGGCACCGATTGCCGACGAGGAATCACAGAGGACGTGCATATAGAAAATGTAGTTTTCCCAGTCCTCGTTCCTGAAACAGGTTTCCACATTGCGGTGAAGCGGAGACGCAATGAATTCCTGCAACATTTCGATATAGATATCGCTGTCATCGGCACAGTATTCCAGGCCGACCTTGATATCCAGGCAATCCTTGAAGGGCGCGAGCTTTTCGTAGGGATTCACCGTCACCTGCAGAAGTTCGATTTCGTCATTAAAGGTCGGTGCGGGCATGGGGAGCTGTATCGTGTCGACAGAAGTCTGGACACCGGCGACCTCCTGGATGTCTTCGCCCGAAAGGACAAGCTGCTTCGGCAAATACCACTTGAGCGCCCGCTGCAAGTCACGCTCCTTGATCGGCTTGGGCAGATAATCGGCAAAACCCATCACCAGGAAAGATTCGCTGACTTCGTTGGAACCTTCCGAAGTGAGCGCGATGACCGGCGTATCCTTGTTGATGAAGTTGTCCAGAGACTTCAACCTGCGATACGTTTCCACGCCATCCATCACCGGCATCATGTGATCCAGGAAAATCAAGTCGTAATGCTTGGACTGCGCAAGCTTCAGGCACTGCGCGCCGCTCACCGCCACGTCCACCTGAACCTTGAACCGCCGCAAGAACCCACGGAGCACCTTGAGATTCAGCTCGACATCGTCCACGATCAGGATGCGCGCCTCGGGGGCAAGGAAAATCCCCGAAAAGTCGCCCCTCTTGCGGCCAAGGCCCTTGTACCTCAGGGCAAAATCGCCCATCGGTTCGATATTCAGCACGAGCTGCGGAATCCTGACCGTAAAGGAGGAGCCCTCTCCCAAGCGGCTGTTCACCGTAATTTGGCCCCCGCACTTTTCTACGAGTTCCTTGGTCAGGCACAGGCCGAGCCCAATTCCTTCGGAGGGATCATCCATATTCTGCGAAGCGAATTTATTAAAAATCAAGCCCAACTCGTCTTTCTTGATGCCGGTTCCCGTATCCTTGACCGTAATCGAAAGCATCACGTACTCGTCGGATTTCAGCGTTCCCACTGGAGGAAGGTTCTCGTAATTCACCAGCAAGGTGACCTCGCCCACTTCGGTAAACTTGATCGCATTCGAAAGCAAGTTGTTGATAATCTGGCGAATCCGGTTCTCGTCGCCCCACAGGCTCGACGGGATATCCGGATTGCAGTCCACCGTAAAGCGCAACTTCTTTGCCGACGCCTTCAGTTCGTTGGCGCTGTAACAGTCCGCCAGCACCGAAAAGATGTCGTACTCCATTGAGACGATGCTCATCTTACCCGATTCAATCCTACAGACATCCAGGACGTCATTCACAAGCGACAGGATCCCCTGTCCCGTATTCTGGATATTCTTCAGGTATTCCTTGAGCCCGTCATCCCGGACTTCCTTCATCACGATGGAATTCATGCCGAGCAGCCCCGTTATCGAAGTACGGATTTCACGGCTCATGTTAGTCAAGAATCCGCTTTTCGCCTGGCTTACACGAATCGCCCTGAATCGGTTCATCAAGCTGAGCGACATCAACAGAATCATCAGTACATACAGCAACACGACAACGGCTATTCCCTTGAAAACGGTCCAGTACATTTCGTTCCACAGCACCTTATTTTCAACCATCCGGACCATGAACCAACTGCCTTTGATCGGTGTAGAAAAAACCTGGTAATCGACACCATTGTAATTGAGCAGGAACTGTTTTTCGCTCTGGGCTTCATTCGAGGATGGGGTGACCAGGTCGGCAAGTTTTCTTTCATCCTTATTCCAGAAACCGGAAGATGAGTAATTGAGCCCCTGGTTTGCCACATTGCTATGCGCAATGATGAGCCCCTGTTCATCCATGATCATCCAGATGCTGGGCAATGTCCAAGGATTGACAAAGTTTCGCAGTGCGCTCAGTTTCACATTCAGCGCAATAACGCTTTTCATATCGGAAAGTCGCTTGCTCAAGACGACCATCGATTCCTTGCCCTTGTGAATCGGAATCCGCGCAATATCACCATGGGCGAGCAAGGCCCCCTGGAACCACGGTTCACTAGCAGGGTTGACGGAATCCGCCAGAGGATATTTGCCATACGGCTTTCCGTTGACAAAACCATACAGGTCGCCAAAGCGGGGATTTTCCTCCCTGGTCCGGGTCTTCAGCGACTCGATCTCCCCCGAAACTCCATGATTCTCCACCAGCAGATTGGCCACGCGGCTAGCCATCTTCAAAACGGATTCTTCGCGATTCAAGAAATTCTCTACCGCAAAAGCATCCTTCTTGTTCAAGAAAGCACACGACTGCAAGATATTCGCCTTGGCCGGGACGGTATAGGCACGAACAAGGTACGACACCGTCGACACGACAATGATCGACACTATCAAAAGGACAATGCCGTAACGCAGCCAAAGCGTTTTCTCTTTTTCAATCTTTTGGAAAAGCATACCTTCAAAATATAAGATTTAAAAACGAAATGCAAACGACCGCAACCGAATAAGATGGATTTAGCCCCCCAATACGCGACATTTTAAGGAAAGGTTTTATATTTTAAGGGTATGAAGTTCAACAGGGAAAAATTGGAAGGCCTGCTCAAGGTAGCAGAAACCAAAGGCATTTTCAACAAGGCGGTCGCCGGGTTCATTTTACCTGACGGAAGCCGCGAGGTTCTGACACTCAACACGCCCGAAAAAACGGTATTCGACATCGCAAGCCTTACCAAGGTGTGCCCAACATCTACACTTGCGCTGAGCTATATCCTGGAAGGGTCGCTGTCAGTGGACACGAAGATCATCGACTACATCCCCGAATTACAGACAAACTACCGCGAAGATATCCGCGTATTCCATCTGCTGACCCATAGCCTCGACTACCGCGTGCCTATGAAGACCCTGCGCACGCTCCCTGCCGAAGGAATCCTCGACGCACTTTATACGTACCAGTTCGAAAAGGCTCCCGGCGCAGACTTCAACTACGGCAACCCCGCCAGCGTGCTACTCGGAATCATCCTGCAGCGACTCAAGGGCAAGGACTTGCAGCAGCAGGGCCGCGAGCGTTTCTTTATTCCGCTCGGTATGACGCGCTCCGGCTGGGATCCGCTCACACGTGACTGGAATCCGATTCCCAAAAGCGAAATTTCGCCGACGGAAATCTGCAGTTTCAGGGGCCGCGAAATCTGCGGAGAAATCCACGACGAAAGCGCCTGGGTGCTGCGGAAACTTTTCCCTGTAGGTAGCGCCGGCATGTTCAGCTGCGTGCCCGACCTTCTGAATTTCGTACAGATGATTTTGAACGACGGCATCACGAATGTGCCGGGCGGCCCGGCTAACGCAACCGACAGCGCAAAAAAAAGCGCGCAAGGAGCAACGGGCCACTTCACGGAATGCGCGCGGGTCGCCCCTGCAGGCATCCTGAAGATGGTGAGCGAAAACGCCTTTGCACTCGATTCGGCAAGCAAGTACTCCACCGCAAAAAACGCCTGCACCGCCCTCGGCTGGGAACTGAACAGCGAAAAGTTCATGGGGACGCACGTGTCGCCACGCACCTTCGGCAAAACCGGATTCACCGGAGCAAGCATTGTCGCCGACCCCGACCGGGGTGCCGCCGTGGTGTTGCTCAGCAACTTCACCTACCCGCACCGCGAAGCGAACGCCGACCGCATCCACGCCTTCCGCGCAAAACTCAGCGACGCCTTCTTCGGGTAGCATAAACTTTACAAGGCCCCAGCCTGCACCGAGCCTTGTCGAAGTGAGTTTGCCGAAGGGCCGAAAAGCCTTCCGCCGAAATCCATTTTTCTACATTTACAGCTGCAATGGAACTTGATGCCGCACATATCGCCCTTTACGCCGCCTACTTCGTGCTGGGCGCTGCCGTGAGCCTTATCAACAGCATCGCGGGCGGCGGTTCAACACTGAGCCTTCCGCTGATGATTTTTCTCGGGCTTCCCGCCACCGTGGCTAACGGCACGAACCGCATCGGGCTCATCATCGGAAACTTCAGCAGCGCCTTCAATCTGGCGCGTCACGGCTACCTGAACATGCGGCTCTTTTTGCAGCTGCTCACCCCTACACTGATCGGAGCGCTTATCGGAGCCTGTTTCCTGGTGCACATCGGCGACAAGCTTTTCCAGGCGATTCTCGCCGTAGTCATCTGCCTGGTGGTAGTCATGAGCAACCTGCGAAAAGATGTCCTGGGCAAGCCCCCTGCAGCGCCCCCCGAAAAGCTCACGCTCAAGGGAGCCCTCGGTTTTTTCGCCATTGCCGTCTACGGTTGCATCGTGCAAGTCGGCGTGGGCTTCGTACAAATTTTCGGCCTCACGCGCTACACGGGCCTTTCGCCGATAGAGATCAACGCACTCAAGAATTCACTCACCAACGTGTTCCTGCTGGTGAGCACCATCGCGCTTGGACTTAACGGGAAAATCGACTGGGCGATTGCCGCCCTGATGGCCGGCGGCGCCTGGGTCGGCGGCTATTTCGGCAGCTTTTTGCAGCGCAAGAAGGGCAACAAGTTCATCCAGCGGTTCATCAGCATTTGCAGCATCGCCATGGCCATCGCGCTCGTGGTGGACTTGATTGTGAAATAACACCAAAGTGTCATCCTGAGCCCTTCGACAAGCTCAGGGTAAACTCCGTCGAAGGATCTGTCGTTATATAATTTGCCAAATTTTCCTCAAAAAAATTTTTTCCTCGTTAAAATCAGCCCCTTTGGGCCCCCTAACTCCTTGAAATTCGCTCAAAACCGCCATTTTGGGCGCGTTTTCGATGTAAAGCGATTGGGCTTGACGGGGGAACTGTGCCGAAGATATATTAAAGGCATGGCAAAATTGCCAAGCACAAAATTTACATCTTATACACTTATTATTGATTTTAAATGTACAAGATGTTATATTTAGGAGTATGGAAATCATGCAGAAAATGCGTAAACTTTCCAATAGGGGGTATTTCTCCCTTAAACAGTGCCTGGAGCACGGTGTTTCTAGGTACGACTTGAAGAATCTGGAGGAATCAGGAAAAATAAAGAAGGTCAACTATGGACTGTACGCCTTCGCCAACGTGGTTGAAGACGAATACTACATTCCACAGGTGTTGAGCGACAAAGTGGTGTATTCCAACGAGACCGCACTTTATTTGACCGGATACAGTGACCTTCTTCCTGAAATTTTTACGGTAACCGTCCCGAAGGGTTACCACTCAAAAAAACTGTGGCAGAACTTCTTGGTGCGTCAGACCCCTGCCGAATTGTTAAACGAAGGCGTTCAAGAAATCCAATCGTTCTACAGCAACCCCCTGAAAGTTTATTGCATCGAACGGACCTTGTGCGAACTGCTCCACAGCCGAAAAGACTTCAACAAGGAAAGATATATTCCCGCCTTGCAAAGGTACATGGCGTCAAAGGATCGAAAAATCTGGAAACTGACTGATTACGCTCGAATGTTCAATGTTGAGAACAAAATCCGTCCGTATCTGGAGGTGCTGATTTGAAAACTCGCAACGCGATGCAACTCAAGTCACTTATCAAGACCCGCGCCATTGAACTGAATCTCCGTCCGCAACAAATGTTACATGCCTACTATATGGAATGTTTTGTCAACCGCTTGGCACATTCCGATTATGTGGGCAACTTTATTCTCAAGGGTGGATACCTGATTTCCAATTTAATCGGTTTTCAGGCAAGAACGACGATGGATGTGGATACGACTGTCAAAAACTTTCCTATCAACGAATCCGTGATGACTGCGGCACTTACGCATGTTTGTCAAGTTCCTGTCGAGGACGATTTCACTTTTGAATTAGACCATCTGGAACGTATTCGCGAAGAAGACGATTACCAAGGCCTCCGTGCATTTTTGAATGTAAGCTATGGTGAAATACGTGGTACACTGACAATGGATATTACTGCGGGAGACAGCATCTATCCCGGAATCCAGCAAATGTTTTTAAAAAGAAATTTCGACAATTCGCTCATCAAAGCCTGGTCGTACCCTGTCGAAAACATTCTCGCCGAAAAATTGGAAACTATCATTACAAGGGACGAATTCAACACACGCCCCCGTGACTACTACGATGTGTATATGCTCACGAAACTCGTTGAGTTTGATGTTTCGACCTTAAAGCATGCCCTGCTTGCGACTGCAGAACATCGTAAGTCCACGGATGTGGTGATAAAGGAATATGCCCAGCGATTGAATATTGTCGAACAGAGTAATAATGTTCGACGACTGTGGAATAGGTATATTTCAAACTTTAGCTATACCAAAGGAATTTCTTTTGAAACCGTTTTCGAAGCCACCCGCAATTTACTAGAAAAAGTGATGGCACCGTAGCCTGCACGCAATCAATTATTCATAATTATATCTCACAGGATTTTGACCAAATTCAGGAATTTCCTTTTCAATCTCATTCATTTCTTCAATACTTAGCACAACCTCTTCACCTTCAAAAGCAAAACGTTTCGTTTTATATTCAGGATTCTTTACGATTTCGTCGTCATCTAGCAAATCCTTAAAATAACCTATGTTGTGCCAACCAGAAATATTTCTATATACAGCTACAATTTTTTGGTTGGCCACGCCAACGACATAATCAGCCTTATTTGCTCTATCAGCATTTAATTTCCAATACTTGCGGATACACTGGTATTCATCCTCTCGTTCTTTTTTTTGACCACATACTTCCATGGATTTATCAACATGGACAAACAATATTTTCTTTTTCATTATTTAACTCCTGCTTTGATTCGTTTTTTTGTACTCATTTCGCTCATCCTGACTCGTTTTTCGCGGCGCTGGCGGGCGCGGCATTCTTCAAGGGTTTCGCCGAGACCTGCGAGCAATTCCGCAGCCAAGGTTTCGTCGCCAGCGGCGAGCAGCTCTTTTTGCGGGCGAGGCAGTTTCTTGATGCGCGCTTCCAGGCGGAGAGCCTCTTCGTGGCTATTCAATTCAAATTTTCGCAGAATGCACTCCGGCGGGAACGCCTTGGTGAACTTTGCGCCCCGGCCGGATTTATGTTGTTCAAAACGCGCTTCGACATCAACAGCGTACCCCGTATAAATGCGGTCTCCCGCACAACGGAGCATATAGACGAAATGAGACATTCTAAAGGATTATCTAGCAACATTACTAATTCAGAATTCCGAAATCCGAATTCTGAATTATTCTTCGTGATGTGCTTTCGACACGATGCTCATGTAGATGGTGCCAAGGATTGCCGCGCTAAAACTACCCAGCAGAATACCCAGCTTCGCTGAGTCCTGACGGTCGCCCACATCAAAGGCAAGCCCTGCCACAAACAGTGCCATGGTAAAGCCGATACCCGCCAACATGCCACCGCCCCACAAAACTTTCCAGGAGTAACTGGGCTTCTTAGAAATGCCAATCTTAACGGAAAGCAAGCTGAACAGGAAAATGCCGATAGGCTTACCGAACACCAGGGCAAGAGCCACAGCGCCCATCACGGGAACCTCCACACCACCAAGCTTGATTTCCACACCCGCATTGCTGAGCGCGAACAACGGCATGATAAAGAAGTTCACCCAAGGCACTAAGGGCTTAAAGAGACGCTCCTGCATGGGAATGCTTTCGCGAGCTCCACGCCTGAGAAGCGTAAACACCTCGTACTGCTCGTTACGGTCCTTAGCCTCGCCCGAAAGCTTGTCGCCAACGCTCCCTGCAAAGTGGGCCAGCTTGCCCTTGGCAAGGACCGCCTTCGCCGGAACAGAAAGTCCGAGCAGCACACCCGCAATGGTCGGATGCACACCGCTCTTCACAAAGAAAGCCCAGACCGCAATACCCACAACACCATGCAGCAGCATATTGCGCACGCCAATGCGGAACATCACGTTAATAAGCGCCAATAGGCCAATACCTGCACCGAGGGCCGCAAAGTTGATTCCATCGCCGCTGGGGTAACCGATAGCAATCACAAGGATCGCGCCGATGTCATCTGCAATAGCGAGCGTCAGAATCATCACGCGCAAGGCATGGGGAATCTTCTTGCCAAGGATCGCCATGCAACCCACCACGAAGGCGATATCCGTGGCTGTCGGGATTCCCCAACCGCGGGCAGCGCTGATCTCGCCACCAGGGCAGAGCACCAGGTAGATCAACGCCGGGAACAGCATACCGCCAGCCGCCGCAATAATTGGGAGGCTTGCCGCCTTCGGGTCGTGCAGCTCACCGTAGGTCATCTCCCCCTTCACCTCGAGACCGATGTTGAAGAAGAAGATGGTCATCAGGGCATCGTTGATGAACCAGTGCAAATCCGCAACACCAACCCAGCCCGCAATAGTAAGCGATAAGGGCAAGTGCCAGAAATGGTGGTAAGTCTCGGGACTCAGGTTCGCCCACAAGAGGGCGGCCACAGTCATGATGATAAGGACGATACCGCCCGTAGTCTCCACCTTCATCAGGCGCTCCATAGGCGTAATAATCCTACGGATGGGGGGTTCCGGGAATAGCGTCTCTACCTTATCGCTGCTGGTCACTTTTGCGGACATGAATACCTATAGCCGTTGAATGAATTAAAAGAACACAGGGGGCCAACGGGGGTTCTTGGAGGACATATCGATCTTGTAGAAGTCCTTCTCGAAACGGCCATCGTCCAGACCGTACATCTGCATCACGTGGCGGGCGATCCACTTACCG
>JAEEGH010014722.1_pt1 | contig 17119 bp, 12 predicted proteins | sample 9134181 | NCBI WGS metagenome assembly JAEEGH01 (sample SAMN16246544, study PRJNA631951) | gut metagenome | biome: gut microbiome; feature: rumen; material: DP-attached | host: Bos | place: Iran: Karaj | collected 2018-10
TTCATTTCGTCTGGGACATTTGTCTGGGACATTTTCTCTTTCTCTGGGACATTTTCGTCCTGATAGGTAATCGAGAACACAAACTGCTGACCGCTGTTTATCTCTATCTTATACCCAGGATAGTAGATCGGCGCATAGCGCAGGATATTGCGAGTACCAGAGCCTTATCAGGATTCACGCCAACAATAGTACCATCATCCTGTACACCCACTAGAATCTGTCCACCCGTATGGTTCAGAAACGAGCATACCGACTCATAGAGGGATTCCGAAATCTCCTCTGTACAAGTCTTGTACTCTATCTGAGTACCCTCGCCCTTGCGTGTCAGCGCTATGAATTTATCTTGAGTCATATTAAGCAATCATTTCAACCTGCAAAGATACGAAAAATCCCACACCTTATTAACGATGTGGGACAATTATTAAGAAGAATTAGGAAATCGAGTCAATCCCATTCCTCATAATCATTATTCTCCATATAGCGGCTCATGCCATTATCCTCCATGTCATCCTCTGACGCTGGATCGAAGCCACGCATATTATCATAATTGCTTGATTTATGAGTGCGCGATGATGACGATGAACTTGCAGGAACAATTGTTTTCTCATCCGTCCTAACTCTGACATCTTTCCTTTTCTACAATAGTAACAAGTCTATATAATCCATCCAAACCATCAAGAAGATGGAAATTATGATTATCTTGCAATAGTTTTTGTATAACAGAAGCTAAATCCAAAATAAAAGAAACACTATTGTCTTCATTGGGATCTTTATGATGAACGCCATTCGTAATATCCTGAGCAAATACTATGGCATCTTCAATTGTATCAATCGTGCGATTATTCAAATAGTCATTACTTAGTAGAGAAATATATAACATGCTCCGATTACCACTAATAAGACAATAGTCATGATAGTTTTTTACTTGTTCAAAAGATATAGGCATATTTATAAATATTTAAATGATAAACATTTAGAAACAATCTTTATGTGTATGGAACGTCACTTCTCTACCATAATTGTCCTGGTAATAATATTCATCGAAAAAATCTTCCAAATCAAATTCTTCATCAATATAATCTCCAAATGTTGGGGGTGCCCATTGAGTGGAATTCACTCTAGCTAATTTGCTGATTAACGACAAAGCCTGTGGGTGATAGGCAGGAAATCTAATAACCTCATCATAGTCTTTGCTCATGTTATAACCATAAACGTTTGCATACGTGTTAATTTTGGGAGAAACTATAAAAGAAATAATTTCACCATAATCTTCATGATTGCATTTCCAGGCAAACTTAATTAAAAATTTATTTGTCATAATTCGTTTGTTTTATTAATTCTATTCCAATTGTCTATAACCATTTCATCCTTACACCCCAAGTTGATAAGTTTTGTTAGATATGAATTCAATACGTGATCAGGAATTGGTACTTTATATAACTTCCCTATATTATATTTTGTTGAAGGATTTTCAAGTAAATACCGTACCAATTTCATTGGTATAGTGTTCTTAGCTGGAAATTCGCGGTAAAGTTCAAAAGCCATTACTATATAATCAAGGCTTTGGATAATTCTATCATAAGGCTGAACTTTTTTGATGTAGTTTTCTGGATCCCTTTCATACAAAGGACAACAATCGCCTGATGCATAGATGACTTTGAGACGTTTCACTTCTTCATATTCACTATATTTCTTGAAGAAATATTTAACTTGATAATATAAAGGTTTTTCTGTAGGACAATATGGCATTCGGCCTCTTTCTTCCAAAATCTTTTTTACTTCTTCTATTCCGATAGAGGAGCCAGATACGGTTCTTGAATTAGTTCTTGGCAAAGACAGATTAAACTCTTTAACAACAGCCTTTACCTGAGGAGTTTCACCATATGTTTTTAGAGTATAAAGTGCTTTTGAATAAGCCTTTTTATCAACCGTCTGCGAAGGAATACCATTATATTCCTTACAGATCCACCAGAGTTCATCCGCGATTATATCAATATCTTTCTTTGGCATACCCTCGAATTATTCTTTTATCCAAACATCTGGCATATTTGTCTTAAACTCTGGGTCGATATTGTGACACTGAATCTTAATTATTCCACGACGACGTAAAGCCGGCTGTAAACAATACAGATCAAATTCCTCAATATTCACATCTTCAATAGTTTTCCAATGAGGGAAGAAAAGCTTCATAGCTGCAGTTGCTATGCGTTTAACCGCCTTGAAGTCTCGCATATCCGCATCCTTCTGGTAGCCAACCAATTGGTCAAAAAGCAATCCATAACGGTTTTCAGTTCTGAGCGAATGCATGATTTCTGAGAAGTATTCAATGTTGATAGTCCATCCTTTATATATCATGCTTTTGTTTATACGAGGCAGATACCATCCTTCTATGAAACAATGGAAACGATCGAGCAGAGCAGACTCCCTGAAATTCTGAGGCAATGCATCAAAATATCTCGATGACATAGGCTGTTTCTGTGCATTCAATGGAATGTTACCCATCAGCATCAGTCCGCACTCAGAAGAAAACTCGTTATTGTCAATAGTAGTCTTTCCGCTTTCCAAATATGATTTTAATGCTGCTTGGATTTCCGCAGGCTCTTGGAAGGTAATAGTTTGTATCTCATCAAAGACTGTGAAATCGTGATTCTTTATTATTCCGTTTTGTTGTCTTGTTTTGTCATAAAACAGTTTGGCACGAGTTACCTTGCCACCACTAACCAGCCAGCCATATTTTGACAAGTTTCCAAACACATAGCTCTTACCCGTTCCCTTGGGGGCCAATTCAATGACATTCAGTCTTGGCTCCACAAAAATGAACAGACGTGTCAGGAATTCCATTTTCTGATGCATGCTTTCAAAAGCATCAGGTTCATATTCCATTGCTGAGAGAATAAGATCCATCCACTCCTCTGTTGTAAAGGCTTGTCTTGCCTCCCTGATAGCAGCCACATCGACCGTCTTAAAGGGTTTGAATGGTTTAAAATCCAACATCTCTACATGATATTTCTTGCCATCAGCATCAATCATTACACAAAGCTTGACAATTCCCCACTTCTCTCCATCTACCAACTCTCCTTGATGCTGGCGATAAATGTGTTCAGGTATTTGTCCTTCATTCAGTTTAATGCCCATATCAGGAATAGAAAAACGACGAATACCTTTCACCAAATCAATGTAGATGATAAATCGTGTAAGCAACGTTACTTCTTCACCTGCAGATAATCTATCTTTCACGCTGGATGCTTGAGTTGGAATTACCTTATCCAAAAATGATGTTAATCCTCCACGATCTACTTCTGTACCTCGAAGATACTTTCTCAAAAGAAAGTCCTTTACGAATGAAGGAAGATTCCTTCCTGCAAACAAGCTGTCTGTTGAGTTAGGATCCTTATAAATAGCGATTCCCTGAAAGTATTGCTGAACTTTGTCTGTAATTTCTTGTTTCATAACTTGAATTTATAAAATGTCCCCAAATAAATCTTCTTCTTCGAAACCTTGCTTAATCTTGATAGTGAAGTCTTGCTTGTCTGTCCCAATACACAACGTAATAGTTGTTTCCTTAATGTCGAGTGCTAGGATGTCTGACTGATATTCGTTGCCAATAACCTTGCCGACGACATGCTTCACACCCTTATATATAATATAAGGTGTCTGACCAGCCTTTAGTCCTTTGATGGCAAACTTTACGAATGGACTTGAAGTAGATACTTCCATTGTCTTTAGAACTGCCGTCCAGGTTTTAACATTGGGCTGGTTTGAAATGATAAAGATTGGCACCAGCACTTCCTCTGGTGTACAGCCACCATGACAGCCACTGCCTGTTGGCACCTTCGCGCAAAGCGATTCATGTCTCAACGCACAGATCGTTTTTCCGTCTTCCAACACTATATATTTCTCGTCTGCCGTTGCAAGTCCACTCTTCTTAATGGCTAATCTTTCGTTATGGTCACTTTGATAACCTGCAAGATTTAAGCCCTCACAAAGCTGAGGAAGGAACGACATGCCATGATCGCTGACGATGGCTATTTTTCTGCCAGGGTTCTTGGCAAGGATGTCATAAATGGTATTCTTTACAGCCTTTATGTCTGATATTATGTATTGAGGATAAGGCCGACATTGATGGGCCACTTCGTCAATATCTCCAATCTTTGGCAGTTGTTCGCCTGCCAGTTTTAACAAGTCTTCTTTGTTTGTAGAGGTCTTGGTCGGCAGTAAGGCCTTTCCTATCATCACTTCGTTCAGAAAATAATTGTCGTTACGTTTCCCCTCAACAATACTCCTTACAAATGGTATCCAGTCAATTCCCAAACCGTCTATCCAGAAATACACCTCAATATCATCACGTCCATCAAGCAATGTGCGTGTTGTTTTGAACCTCTGATACCATTGGTTAAATTTGATATCAGAACCATTTACTTCTAATAGCAGATTCTTGACGTCATCAGTGTATTTGTTTGCAATCTTTACTTGCCGATAGCTGTCAAAGTACCTCTCTACCCATCCTACAGATTCATCCAGCGGCTCCTCGATTCTTCTCATATAAGCATACAAATCAGGATAGACTTCCTTTATGTCTGATAGCATCAGCTTTTTATTGCCAATCCATTCTATCAACAAAGTTTTCTCCACATTTGTAGCAGTAGTGACATACTTCAAAGCTGTTACATAGCCTTGTGCGTCAGCTACTTCCAAGAGTTTGACTCTCAATAGGTCTTGCGCTTCAACAGAGATAATCACGCCACGTTTTTCTGCTTCCTTTAATGCAGTCCTTCGTTCCTCTATGCATTCTTCTCTTTCATCAAGATTAAAGATAGTGAGTGCTAAAGATTCCACAAAATCCACATTCGTATATCCATGAGTGAATTGTAATGCCTGACAAATATAGCCCATATTGCAGAACTTGTGGATATAATAGGCAGCTAAAAGCCAGCGATCATATTGCTCTTGAAAGTCAAACCATGTCTTGATAAAGATGTCATAGTTAGCCAGTTCATGTATATCGAACTTGCTATTGAAAAACTCATCAAACTTAAAGTCATTTATTGACACTTCTTTGGCCAGTCTTTCCCAAAAATCATCATTTTCTTTCTTGTAACTAATAAACTTGAGGTCAAGTCCCAAGCCATCCGTTAAGAATTCGTATGCATTTCTACATTGGCAGAAAGAAAAAGCATTATCCGGCTGTGCAAATTCTGCATTTGCAAAGATTGCTGGCGAAGTACTGATGATGGTTTTGGTAAGTTCTTGGTTATTCCACGCCTCCAACCAATGGGTAACGTCAGTAACGATGGAATACTTCTCTTCCAATCCACTTACGCCATAGAAAGTGTTGTTAGTCAGCACAAGCCTATAATTCAGTTCGTGATCATCACTCTTTACATACCATATAGTAGATTGGCTGTCATTAAAGAATTTCGACATTTTTCCTGCCAAACCTACAATGGGTATATATACCCTTCGATGGTTCTTATAGCCTTCCTTATCATTTTCAATGGACTTGATGGTTGATATTAGAGCATCAAACTCCATCAGATTTTTATTGTCATAGAAACGAGCCAACTCTGAGAATGGCGCTATGACCAAATCTTGATTAACAATTGAATAGATATAGTCGCTTACCAGTGTTGCTAACTTACTATGGGTCAGCATAATGTCAGGATAATCAGGTTCCATCCACTTACTAATACGCAGCACTAGTGTATCGTCTGCCAAACGACTCACGAACTCATAACTATCACGGAAATTATCGAAAAGCACAAAGCGGATTGGATAGCGGTTAGCAACATAAGCGCCAGCACCTTCTATTTCCTTGTCGGCTTTAACAGCCTCCATCAGGGCATTGATATCTTGGTAAGTAGCATACATAGGCAATGGACTTTATAAATCTAATAACATGTCGAGTACATTATCATATCCTAGATCAACGACTTTGTTCAAAGCATAACGCAGTTGACCTGGTGACATCATGTTGACATGCGATTTGACTTTCTCAATCTTTTCTTTATGAGTATCTGATGAAACAGGAGGAATAGGTGGAGTTGGTGGAACAAATGGTTTTTCTGAAGGAGGATTATCCACATGTGTTTGTGGAATCGTAGAAATGCGCCAGTTTTTCAGTGCATTCACAACTTCATCTTCTCGCCAAGTCCCAATTTCGCTCTGAATATGTTTCTTGATATAGTCAATGGCCTCATCCACTTCATAGTCTTGCAATTTTACAACTGGTTCTTGCTTTAGGAAGTTAACAAAGCCATTTCTGAAATACTCAGTTCCATTCAACAGGGGCTTAAACTCGAAATCCCATTTCTTCAACAACTCTATAGTTTGAGCCATCATCGATGGGTTACTTGTTCCTACTTCGTTGCATATCTTCACTATATTATCAATAATAGTATTCAAGTCCTCAGAACTGATTCCGTCTTGTGCTACCATTGGATGAAGTGACATTTCAGCGTAATTCAATGACCATAGCGGATAGCCCTTGCTAGCAATAAACTCATGACTGATAGCCCAGCGGGCATCTTTCAAACTGCTGATGTCTGAATACTCCTTGAAGTCCTTCAATTTGAAGAGTGAGATGAAACGCTTACAAAGCTGATTTTCTTCTGGGGTTTCAAACTTCAACGTCACCTTCTGGCTGATTGTTCCATTCTCCCAACTCTTGAATACCTCCAATACATCATCTATCAGATGCATGGCAGTACGAGGCTTGCCGTTCAAGTCAAATATCTTATCAGCATATTTTCGCATGGCAAATGCCAGCATGCCCATACCAGAATATGTTTGATACAATCCGTATGGCGGGCGGCTCAACTCAATGAACTTCTCTGCCAGGTTAAAGGTCAGTTGCTTGTCAGCATACTTGATTTTCTTATCAACGAAATCACACACCTGCTTCAGAGGATGTGCAGGATCAATGTCTGGTTTCCATTCAAGATTCTCATCTACACTATCTTGAAGCAGATAAGTGATGTGCATGGCTGGGCCTTTACTGTGGTCATTGATGTCTTGCTTAGTGTTGAATGACAATACCGTTTTCACAGTATCTCTGACAACAGCCTTTTTCCAATAGGTGATTGCAGATTTTAAACGAATTGTTTCGAGTGACTCTGCTCCACTAGAGAAAATGATAGGAGATAAAACGGTATTGATGGTAGTTGTCAGCTTCGATGCTGCAACCCCAGCATGGATTTCACCAACATAGACGTTTACAACACCTCGCCTCATTTCCTTAATCCATTCCACAATCATGTCTTCTGCGTTGTCGGTATTGGCCTTCTGTTGGTCTGCGAATCCATGTTGTTGTGCACATTTGGCATTGGCCATGTATTCTATGAAGCGATCATAGTTGTTGTCACCAAAAGGTGCCTCAAATAAAAGGAAGATAGTGCTTGCAAATCGTTCATCCTTGGCAGCTTCTTCAATAGTTGTCTTCAGTTGGCTCAATTCGTCATAATTGCGAGCCACCATAATCGCAAGGAACAACTCATAATCCTTGGCTGCCTTACGACCGTTTTCTATTTTATTCAGCAGGGTGTAGTCATTAGCATCCACGCCATAGAAGTGGAACTGGAAGGCTCGCATCACTTGCTTGAAATTATTATTGAGGAGCACTTTAGCCGTCTCGCCAAAATTGATAATCTGCGATGTGTAGCGGAACTCAGTCAGCTGAAGCTTCTCGCGAATGTCAGCAATTTCTTTTGTAGGCAAAGCAGAGAACTGAATAGAATAGATGCCAGCTGGTGTGCGCTGTATGACGCCATCCTCGTTAATCCAGTCCAATATCTCATCTACCTGATATTCAATATTGGTACCCAAGAAAAGGTTTTTGATATTCTCTTCTGATGGTGTAACACTGTCATTGTTGGCTATATTGTTCAGTGCGTTCAGCAGTAAGATACTCTTAAATACAGCAGTTTCATGTGGCCCTTTGTTCTTGACATGCAAGCGGAAGGAATTATAGCGTTCTGTTACTGCGCCAAACTTTGATACGTTGGAGTTAAACTCATCCACGACGTAATCCCAAAGATAATCTGCCGTAATGGTGTTGCGGTTCAAGTACTGAATACTATCATCCAAGAATTCCCTAATTGCAATATTATCACCAAGGAATTCAAACACACTTCGACTCGAAGAGCCTGCCTCTCTGGCATAATAAGTAGCAAGGTTGGCTGTTGCTGGATGTACAGGAAACAGATTTTTGATATCGCCCTTGGTTTCTTCTGGGTTTGTTGACCCCTGCGCATACAAATCAAGTAAGTCTGCATTTTGCATGAAGAAATTATCAGTCAGATTATGATATTCCAATTCGTTGCCCACTACCTTAAACTTTCTCGACATAATCTTGAAAGCACTTACAGGTTCCATATTATACTTCATATAGTGATAGCGCCCTTTTGTCTTATCACGCTCTTCTGCTTTCAGTGAGTTCAAAGCCGACGGATGGGAAATGAAAAAGAAATAGGAATCATTTTTTGAGTTCATGGCGGCCTCCGTTAACTTCTGGAGTTCTACTAATAACGATGGGCCAATATCACTGGTCATCACGTCTGTAAACTCATCCCAAAGAATCAACAGACCATCATACTGGCTCACTTCTCTCAGTTTGTCCTGTACCTCAAAGAACCAGCTTTCCAGATTTGCCGCATCCAATCGAACATCAATGCCACTTTCCCTCAGAGCATTCTCAGCTCTGCTCAGCGTGTCAGTATCTTGATTGCGAAGATCTGCAATCAGTTTCTTCCTGTCTGGTGCCACTGAGCGCAATTGAGGGCTCTTGTCGAGAATAATGTCCCAGATCTCAGCATTAGCCTCGATATGTTCCACATAATTATCGAAATCGGTCTTTACCGTTATATCTATGCCTCCATCTTTCAATGCCTGCTTAATAGCTTTTTGCAACTGTAGCGACAAGTCACTTTTATGTGCTATGCTACTTTGGCCGTACATTTTCACAGGGAACAGTCTTTTCTGTTCGCGCAGATGATAGATACTATTTTTGAGTACTGTGTATTTGGGAGCTTTATACTCTGTTTCCAGCCATTCTTGAACATCTGCAACAGTATCACAGAGCAAGTGCATGATTACTGCGCCAGCGTGAGACTTACCTGTGCCGTATGTTCCTTCCACCCAAAATGACTTATGGGCATCAGCGTCATTGTTGAATACTGCACTGACGATCTTACGCAGGATGTCATTGAACTGATCATTGGCGATAAACTGGTCCCATTCACCCTTTTCTTCGTTCTGAATGTTATAGGCCGGCTTCGACTCCCTCAATTTTACGATATCTGAATATCTCTGTGCCATATCTTTAGTTTTTAGTTCCCTTTGAAATAGTAGTTAATAATCAATTCCCTGTATTCTTGTCTAACATCTGGTTCTTGGAGAAGATCCCACAGGGCATTATCCAAATAAGCGTATTCAACGTGGTCACGAATGAACTTGGCAGATGGAGCCTTTGTCTTAATTGGAGATTCCTTCCATTGCAAATGATAAAAATTATCTGAAGTTAAGAAGTAGAAAGGATAGTTTTCTCTTGCTATTGTTCCTGCTATTTCAGGCAGATAATCTTTGTACTTTATAGCAATCACATCAAACATAATCTTATTATCTACAATAGACTTTTCTTCTATACAATCTATAATACAAAGTATTAAAAGCGGCTTCGCTTTATTAGGCGATCCACCAACCTTGCTTTGATTCATAGAAATTAGCATGTTTCGATACAACAATCTGCTTAACGTACTCATGGATTAACCAATAATAAGCTTTACTATTTCCAACGGAGATAAATCTTTTGTCAAACTAATATTATCCAATCCCATATTCAATTCTGCAATCAAGATTCTGTTATTAGCAGAGTTCAACGAACGCAACATTTTTTCCATGTCAGATTTTGTTAAACAAAACTCTTTTGCTGGACCACCTTCGCAATCTTCCTCATAAAAATCAGAAACGCGTAAAGACTTTATTCCTTTGGAATTCCCATATTTGTATAATGAGTAGGCGAATCCTGCATCAGACAAAGATGAATAAGATGATCGCTTATAAGTTCCGTCTGTTTCTGAATCACCCTGTTGTAGTTCCATTCCTAGTGGCGAATATTTGAATAATTGGAGGAAACCTGTTATTGCATATGAGATTGTTTTTGTAGTAAACTCACCTGCAAATCTATCACCAGCATATTCATCCAATAATTTCTTATCGAACATCTGTCCTGGGTTTATCGTATTTGCGAACCAGTTTGTCAAAGTGGAATTATTGCATAGGTTTATCCAAATAATCTCCCAAACGAGTTCACGCTCATTAGAATAATTGTCTGAGCAGAATTGTCCAAGTTCTGTCAATTTGTTCTTGGCGTCAATAAATTCTGCATCTTTTAGCCAAGCCTTAAAACTGTCAACTTGCTTCTTGCCAAGAGCATTTATCTCCCAGAAGCCTTCAGGATTAGCAAGAAACTCGTCAATCCATTCCTCATGAATGCCGAAAGTACCATATTTTGAAATACTTCCTGTTTTAACTTTATTGTCCATATTTGTCACTAATGAGTCTGCCACCAAACATCCATGATCATGAAAATCCAGACATTTATGGCAGTGTATACATTTATTTTTATCTATTTCTATTTGTGGATATACAGATAGTGCACCCGTCGGGCATTCAACCTCACAAACTTCACAATTGATACAATACGCATCTTTTAGAACTATACGTTTTAGATGTTTTATAAAGAATATATCAGAGGCGTTATGAACCGTGATTGAATAGTTCTTGTTATCATTAGATATTACCTCAAATGGATATATCTCCTTTTTATATTTGATTTCCCCTTTATATCCTTTTTTCGTTTGGGCTAGTGTGTAATCCCCAAGTACAGGGAGCCACGTCTGAAAACCATAACTTGCATTGCTAACTTTAGCTACAAATTTGGGATATGCCTGATTAAAGACAACTTGTGTCCTGTCTTTCATATCATTGCCGCTTGCTCTAAGCCTCCATCTTCTATCTTTTACATATTCGTCAAGATTAGGGATTTTTCGCTGTTTTGACCATGTAATGACACGATTGAGGAATGGATCGAGATTGCTTTGATACATTCTGTTTACAACCATATCATCCCAAGGAGAGGAAAAGGGGCAAAAGACACATCCGACTCTAGGCTTGCCTACTCTATAAGCTTCATTTATAGGCAAATCATACCTGAAAAGATAGAGGAATATTTCTGTCGTATTCCACAAGAGAATAGGTCTGGCATTAACTACAAATGAATGTTTAACCCCTTTACCTATCCTGTTGTAACCAGAACGTTTGATACTTTCTTCGGCCCTAACTCCTTCGAAAGCTAATACCTTTGCCTGTTTATTTGTACCGTCAAGCTTTAAGGCTCGATATAATGGTGCTGTTTTCATAACTGCGCAGCACCAACGATGCTTGTCACTTGGTGTCCCTATCTTGTCCCAATAGTTTAACACAGATTCGTGATTTTTGGTCAGCGTAAACCTGAGATCAGGAAACTTCTTCTTGTAATATTCCTGTATCTCTTCATATAGAGAAAGTGAAGGGGGTAACTCGTAACCAGTGTCGCTATAAAGAACCTCAAAGTCAGTACTTGGAATGGCGCGAGTACATAAATCTAGAACCACCTGAGAATCCTTACCACCAGAAAAAGAAGCAATGAAGCGGTCTATCTTTGTTGTCTGAAACACGCGACGGCCTTGTTCATTAGCCACGTCAAGGGGCATAACCTCAAACGAATCACAATCCTCCTTGACAATAGCCATCTTTCGTTTCGTCTTCTGTTCCATGCGAGCTGCCAACTCCTCATAATCAAGTTGGTTGGCTTTGACTTTCTCAACACTCTTCTTAGCCTGGGCGTATGTAGTATAAGTATCTCGAATAAACTCAATGGCCTCACTCTCTATGACAAACATAATCTCGCGATTTCGTTCAAGCATCTTTTTCATGTTGACAGGCACGAGCTTCATCTTTTCACACCCATCCTGAAAAACAATGGTAGCCGGATCGTAAATGTTGGCCCCCTTTGCCTCAAACATCAATTCTCCACGATACCAATACTGCTTGTTAACAGCCCATAGTAGAGGCTCTTTGCATTGAGGATATTTCCATCCCAACTTATCAAGCCCAAGTAAATCCAACTCTTCATAGAACACAGGACGGGGCGATACGCCCAGCGTATCATCAACAACACGAGTATGCAATTGCACACCTCCCGTCTCTTTGTCCCAAGTTATCTTATACATTCTGTTTGCCTGTCATTTATGTTATGTATACGGATACAAGAAAAGCGCCCCTTTATCCCTGCATACTTGAAAGCTAGCCGTCGGCAAACAGGCCATGACACATTATACAAGGAAAAGGGTACGCCTATGACAGGCGTAACCCAAATCCCGCAGGGCTGTGTCATGCGATTAGTTTTGCCGACTATTTGCTTTCAAGCCCTAACAGAATCTTCGTTACGAATTCTTTATACCCGCAAAATCCTGCAAAGCAGCCTATCACGCCACCACTTCGTCACTACAACTTTGGCGGCAGCTACTATGCATTTGCAAAGATACAAAATTATTTCTAAACATATACACTTTTGCGCAAATTTTAACTTCGTTTTACCTCTGTCGCGACTCGGCAATGTTTGAAAACTAGTTTTCGTTATTGCTCTCGCTGCTCCATCGGTTGCTACATTATTTAATTAATAGTGCCTAAACATAGGCCTTTATAAACGCGAAAAACAGTTCTTTGACCTAAAGGTGCAAAGTGTGGCGCTGCAATCCTCGAAACAAGGTGCTGGTCATTATGATGGGGAAAAATAGCTGGTTTCTCTTGATTGTAATCACAAATTCAAGTACACAAAAAGAACCTTTTGTGTGTAAAATTATTGCTGTATGGATGTAACATTCTGCTATTTTTCATACTTATAGGTAGAAAAGAATGATTTTTATGTTGTTTTATTTGGTATTTTACTCATATATTTGTATATTTGCAACGGATTTTTGGCAAATTTGCCACAAATCCGTAATAAAAACGTCGATTGTTGAACGTAAATAGTTGATAGTTATGAAGATAGAAAGACCGATTTATATGCAGCAACTCATTGATTCAAAGGATAATGGGTTGATAAAGATTGTGACGGGTTTGAGGCGCGTTGGCAAGTCGTACCTGTTGAAAACGCTGTTCAAGGAGTATCTGCTGGGCGAGGGCATCAGGAAGGATCATGTGCTCATCATCGACTTGGAGGACAGGCGCAACAAGGCCTTTCGTAACCCTGACTATCTGCTGGATTGGGTGGACGCTCAGATGAAGGACGATGAGCAATATTACATCATCATAGACGAGGTGCAACGGGTGGATGAGTTCGTGGATATGCTGGGCACGCTGGTGGGCAAGGAAAATGCCGACGTGTATGTGACTGGCTCGAACTCACATTTCCTGTCGAGCGACATTGCCACAGAGTTTCGTGGTCGCGGCGACGAGATTCACGTCTGGCCGTTGACTTTCAAGGAGTTTATGACGGCCTACGAGGGCGACATTGTAGATGGTTGGCAGGAGTATTACACCTACGGCGGTCTGCCAAAAATCCTCTCTATCAAGGGCGAAGATAAAAAAGCCACTTACCTGCGCAACCTATATCGCACGGTGTATCTGAGCGACATCTACGAGCGTCACGAGATTGAGAACAAGGCTGAGTTCGAGGAGTTGGTGCGCATCCTGGCGTCGAGCATTGGCAGCCCTGTTAATCCTACCAATCTGGCCAACACCTTTAAGAGCGTGAAGCGGCTGAACAACATCACAGACAAGACTATCGAGACCTATATCGGCTATCTGACAGATGCTTTCCTGATAGAGAAGTCTGAACGATACGACATCAAGGGAAAGAAGTATATTGGCACCACGCCCAAATACTACTTTAAAGACTTGGGGCTAAGGAACGCCATTCTCTCGTTCCGTCAGACGGAGGAGAACCACCTGATGGAGAACGTCATCTACAACGAGATGCGCTATCGTGGATTCTTAGTAGACGTGGGCAACGTCATTATTCGCGTGAAGAACGAGAAGGGCGAATGGCAGCGAGTGACGCTGGAGGTGGATTTTGTCTGCAACCTCGGCTCGCGCCGCTACTACCTGCAGTCGGCCTACCGCCTGCCTGACGAGGAGAAGCAGAAACAGGAGAAACGCTCGTTGGAACAAATCAAGGACTCGTTTAAGAAGATTGTCATTGTGGGTGAGCGCATGAAGTTGCGCAGGGATGACAATGGCATTGTGCTGATGGGTGTATATGAGTTCCTGAAAGACGCGACCTTACTGGATGCATGAACGTGACGCTGTGACGCAGTTACACCGTTGCATTAGGTATTTCACATTGTGGCAGATTCTTGTGGAGTTAATTTTATATTATATAATATATTATAATATATTAATATAATATATATAGAATTCCAGTCTTTATGAAACTTCGACGAGAGCAAATGAAACTGCGTAACTGCGTAACCGCGTCACTGCGTTCTTGTTTCTTTACATTTTAACATTTGAAATAAATCAGAAAAGAACTTGAAAAAGGCTTGTTTTGCATCTCTATTTTTTGTACCTTTGCATCACATTCAAGATGTGATGCGAGTGTGGGCGGCGGCTCAGCAAATCTCGAGCAAGCTCGGCTCTGCGTTCGCCTTGCACCACACTTGGTATTGCAATCAAGACGTAGTAATCGCCGCGCGAAAACGGCGGATTCAGGGCCCGAAAACGGCGTGTTCAGCGAGCGAAAACGTAGTCTTCGACAGTTGACAGTTGACAGTTGACAAATTTAATTAACCTTAGTATTCATTTTTTTTAAACAAGGAGGACAAGACCATGATTAGTTACAGATTGGTTCAGAACAAGAGTTCAAACCCGAAGATGACGGGTAAGTGGTATGCGAAGGTGGTGACCGGCCAGACGGTGACCACGGAGAAGATTGCCGAGCGCATCCAGTCGAGCTGCTCGATGAAGAAGTCGGACGTCGTCGCCGTGCTGTCGGAGCTGGCAGAGGTTATCGCCGACATCGTGAAGGAGGGCCAGCGCGCCCAGCTGGACGGCATCGGCTGCTTCAAGGCCGGCCTGTCGAGTCGCGGAGCGGAGTCGGAGGACAAGTTCGAGGTGCAGAAGCACATTCGCGGCCTGCACCTGATCTACCAGCCCATCAGCCGCAAGCTGTCGACGGGCAAGCGCGAGAAGGTGTTCCTCAGCGGTGCCCGCGTGCAGCGCTACAAGGAGTACACCGACGAGGGCAACGGCAATGGTTAAACGGTGGGGCTTTCGGGCCCCGCCGTTTTTTAAGGTACTCACGCTCGGAAATTCTCAAATAAATTTGGTATTTCACTCACTTAATCGTACCTTTGCAAATTGCAGATATATAGTAAGACGATTATTATGGCAGGAAATTACAAGACGACGGACAAAGTGAGTTTTGTGTTGGCCAACGACTACAGGTTGTTGCAGGTGATGAGCCGTTTTGGCATTTCGTTCGGATTTGGCGATAAGACCATCCACGAGGTCTGTTCACAGCAGGGCATCGACAGCGAGACGTTTATCGCAGTCATCAACTTCGTGAAAGACGGAGGCCAGCAGGCTCCCATCAGCGTAGGTTCGCTAAACGTACGTTCGCTGCTCGACTACCTGCGCGAGACACACAAGTATTTCATTGAGTATCAGTTCCCGACCCTGCGCCGCAACATGCTCAATGCCATCGACTGTTCGGTGCGGAACGAAGTGGCTTTCCTCGTACTGAAGTTCTACGACGAGTATGTCGAGGAGGTTCGCACACACATGGAGTATGAGGAACAGGTGACGTTCACCTACGTTGAGGCGCTGCTCGAAGGACGTGATGCGGTATTGAGCGACCGCAGCCATCACTTGCTCTCGAAACATCACGAGAGTATCGACAGCAAACTGAGAGAACTGAAGAACCTGTTCATCCAGTACTATCCGCAGCAGGACACCGACTATGACCTGAATGCCGTCATCTTCGAACTGTACCGTGCGCAGGAGGACTTGGAGATGCACTGCCTTGTGGAGGACCATATATTCGTGCCTGCTATGCGCAAACTGGCTCACCTGACGTCGCAGCGCAATGCCAGCATCGAGGAACAACCTGCCCACAACGCCTCGAACGACCAACTATCGGAGCGCGAACGTGAAATCGTGGCGTGTGTGGCGAAGGGCATGGCTAACAAGGAGATTGCCGACTCGCTGTGCCTGAGCATCAACACGGTAACAACCCATCGCCGCAACATTGCTCGCAAACTGTCGATTCACACGTCGGCGGGTCTGACCATCTATGCGATTGTGAATAAACTGGTGAAATTGGAAGATGTGCAGAATATTAAAAGTTAAAATCATAGGATGAAAAAGAATTGGAAAGAGAAAGGCTTCGTTGATGAGCCTGTGGACGAGAAACTTGACTTGGCGAAAGAGATTCGCCAGATGTGCAAGGAAAAGAATGCGGTGGTGCTGGCACACTACTATACGGAAGGTGCCATACAGGATGTGGCAGACTTTGTGGGCGACTCGCTCGCTTTGGCTCAGCAGGCCGCTAAGACCGATGCAGACATCATCGTCATGTGCGGTGTCCACTTTATGGGTGAGACCTGCAAACTGCTGTGCCCCGAGAAGAAGGTGCTGGTGTGCGACCTCAACGCAGGTTGCTCGTTGGCCGACTCGTGCGACGCCACGGACCTGAAAGCATTCATCGACGAGCATCCAGGCTACAAGGTGGTGAGTTACGTGAACACGACGGCAGCGGTGAAGGCCTTGACCGACGTCGTGGTGACGAGTTCGAACGCCAAGAAGGTGGTCGATACGTTTCCGCAGGACGAGAAACTCATCTTCGGTCCCGACAAGAACCTGGGCAACTACATCAACAGCGTGACAGGACGACAGATGCTGCTCTGGAACGGTGGCTGTCATGTGCATGGCCAGTTCTCGCTTGAAGGCATCCTCAAACTGAAGCAGGAGCATCCCGAGGCCAAAGTGCTCGTACACCCCGAGTGCCCTGCTCCCATACAGCAGTTGGCCGACGTGATCGGTTCGACGGCAGGTCTGCTGACGGATGCCACCGAAAACGAAG
>JAEEGH010014724.1_pt1 | contig 17118 bp, 10 predicted proteins | sample 9134181 | NCBI WGS metagenome assembly JAEEGH01 (sample SAMN16246544, study PRJNA631951) | gut metagenome | biome: gut microbiome; feature: rumen; material: DP-attached | host: Bos | place: Iran: Karaj | collected 2018-10
CCTGCGCAGTCGCGGGCTTGGACTCAAAGACCCATTTCGCGTTGGAGAAATAGGCGAAGCCCACTGCACAGATCCAGGAGATGATGTTGGCGATCAGCTCGTGAATGCCTAAAACGTTGTAGGCCAGCCAGAAAGTGACCATGCTCACCACCGTGGTGAGGCCGCCGAAAATCAGATACAGCAGGACTTCCTTATGCTTCAGGCACAGCGCTTTGATTTTTTCTATCATTCTCTGTCCTCTCTGCCGCAGATCCGGGAGATGATGTAGCGCGGCCGGCCCTTGATCTCCTCATAGATGCGGGCAATGTAATAGCCGATGATCCCGAGGGAGATCATCACGATGCTGCTGGAAAAGAGAAGCAGCAAAATCACCGTCGTAAAGCCGCCGAGCGCAACGCCGGAGAGCTTCTGCACCAGCGCGACGACGCTGAACACCACGGCGATCACGAGCATGATGCACCCGAGCACAGTGACGATGTGCAGCGGTGCCGAGGAGAAAGAACCAATGTTATTGACGGCGTACCGGATAAGAGCGCGGGTGCTCCATTTGCTCTCGCCGGCCGTGCGTTCGCGCACGCAGTAATGGACCTCGGCCTTCCGAAAACCGACCCAGAAGCTGAGCGCACGGAAAAATACGTTGCGCTCCGGCATCCGGTTGAGCGCATCTACGACCTTGCGGTCGAGCAGCTTGAAGTCCGAGGAGGAGGACATGTCCAGCCCCGTGGCCTTGCTGATGAGGCGGTAGAAGCTGAGGGAGGCGAAGCGGTGGAAGCCGCTCTCCTCGCCGCGGTCCTCCTTGATGCCCTCGACCACCTCATAGCCCTGCTCCCACAGACGGTACATGTCCACGACCTTCTCCGGCGGGTGCTGCAGGTCACAGTCGATGACCACGCAGCAGTCCCCCCGGGCCTGCTCCAGCCCGGCGAACATGGCGGCCTCCTTGCCGAAGTTGCGGCTGAAATGGACGCCCACCACGTGGGGGTTCTGCGCGGCGGCCTTTTCGATCTCCGCCCAGGTCTTGTCCCGGGAGCCGTCGTCGATGAACAGCAGCTCATGGTCGATCCCGGCGCCGTCCAGGATCTCCGTGACGGTGCGGGCGGCGATGGGGATCATTTTTTCCTCGTTATAGGACGGCAAAATGACAGAAAGCATGAGATTCCCTCACTTTCTCAGCAGATAGGCATTGGACAGGCCGTTCTCATACAGCGGTTCCCAGGCGGTATAGTCGGTGCTCTCGAGCAGCGCGGGCAGCACCTGCTCCGGGTCGAAGCCGCTGCCCCAAAAGGCGCTGACGTCGATATAGACCACGCACTCCTCTGCGGGGCGGGCGGCCAGATAGGCGTCCAGAGCGGCGGAATCGGGATCCTCGGTGACAAAGAAGTCCTCAAAGTACAGCAGCTCGCCCAGATCCTTGGTGGGCGGGGCGTTCATGCCCGTCAGATACAGGCAGGGCGCGTCGGCGTGCGCGGCGGCGAGGGCGTCGTAGGCGGCGTAGGTGTCCCCCAGACCCGGATCCTCCGGGTAGAGATACATGGGCGGCTGCCGCCGCGCCACCAGGAGCGCCAGGCCCAGGATGACCGTCAGAACGGCGCTTTTCCACAGCCGCTCCCGCGGGAAGCTGCCCAGGCTCCGCTCCAGCAGGGCGAGCAGGAAGCTTACCGCAGCCGCGAGGAGCGGGGCGAGGTTGTAGATATAGCGCTGCTCGTCCACCGGGGAGATCAGGGCCACCAGCACGAAGGCCGCCAGAGCGGGGGCCAGGATCACCAGGCTGTCCCAGGGCAGTTCCTTCCGCTTCCCGGCGGCCCGGAGCCTCCGGCAGCAGAGCAGCAGCCCCGCCAGGGCCCCCAGGGCCGTCAGCACCGCGGCCTTCAGCCCGTGGCGGGCGTCCAGGAAAAAGCGGAGCAGCCGGGTCTTGTACTGGGCAAGGTTGGACAACTGCTCCACGGCGTTGCCGCCGGAGACCAGATTGTCCGCCGTCAGGTGCGCGATGCAGGCGGGGAAGACCAGCAGCAGCAGGCCCACGCCCGCGAAGGCGAAGAGGGCGAAGAACAGAAGGTTTTTCCAGCGCTTTTTCCCGATGGCCCAAAACACATAGGCCGCGCAGACGAAAAAGGCGTAGAAGACGAAATAGTACTGGGTCAGCAGCCCCAGGAAGATGGTCAGGCCGACGAGGGGATACCAGATCCGGCGCTCCTCCCGCATGAGCCGGGCGATCCAATAGGCCAGCAGCACCGTCAGCAGCGTCAGCAGCGCATACATGCGGATCATCAGGAAGGTGGAAAGGCCCAGCCCGCTGAGCCCGTAGAGGATCACGGCGGCCACGGCGTTTTCCCGGCTGTCGAACAGGGTCAGCACCAGCCGATAGAGGGCCAGCAGGGTCAGCAGATACAGCAGCCCGTCCAGCGCCAGCCCCGTCCATTTGCTGAAGACCCCCGGCGTCAGGGAGGAGGCCAGGTTGAACAGCCAGTAGTAGAGGGGCGGGTGCACGTCCCGGGTCTGGTTGTAGTAGACGGAGCCGAAGTCCGCGGCCTCCCCGTCGTTCACGGTCACATAGTCCAGCAGCTCCTGCCGGGTGAGGGTCACATCCCGCAGCTCCCCGCCGGCCACGCTGCTGAGAAAGGGGGCGTAATGGCTGTTGGAGAGGCCGTAGGTGTAGATCTCGTCGATGAACATGCCGTTTTTCCGCACGGCGAACAGCAGACACACCGCCCCGATGACGATCAGCGCCAGCAGCAGCGCCCCGTATTTCCTTGCAGCCTCTCGCATAGCAGCCTCCGAAGAAAGGGATGATTCACTATTATATGACAAAAAGCCCCGCTTCGCAAGGCTTTTCCATGGAATACGGCATACGGGCGGCTCCGTTCGGAGCCCGCCCTCAAGCTGTCGACACTTTTTCGACCGCTTGAGGGCAAGAATGGGAACTTCCGAAAAAAGTTCCCATTCTTGCGAAGATTGAACGTGAAGGGGGGCATACCCTCCCCCCTTCACAATCCCCCCATGCGTGTCGAAGGGTTGCCGGATTGTTTTGTCTACGGTATACGGGTTCCTGGACCGTGCCGCAGCTTATTCCCCGCCGCCCTTGCCTTCGTTTTCCGCGGCGTCCACCACGGCGGCGAAATCGTCGATCTCCTGGGTGATCTCCACCTCGATGTCCTTCTCGGGCTTCGCGCTGCGCAGGGCGTCCTTTGTCGCGGTGATCTCCGCGTCCTTGGACGCGATTTCGGCCAGCAGCGTCTCCGCCTGGGCGAAGAGGGGGGCGAAAAAGCCCTCGGGCTTGTCTCGCCGCTGCTCAAAATAGAGCTTGCCGATCTCGGTGTAGACCTTCCGCAGCTCATCCGCCCGGTTGTTGACGTCCAGACTCAGCCGGGCGATTTTGGCGTAGGACTTGGTGCGGTCGGCGCCCTGCTGATAGACCTCCTTGATGCCGCTGCTCTCCACTGCGCTTTTGGCCCGGTTGACCAGCGAGCCAAGAAACTCCTTGTAATCTGCCATGACCTTTCCTCCTTATGTGTCGATTTCCGCGGGCCCGTCGGCGTCTGCGGCGTTCTCGCTTTCCGGCTCCGCGATCTCCGCGGGGCCCTTGTCGTTCTTGTCCTCGGGCTGGGCGGGAGCCGCGTCCGTTTCCGCCTCCGCGGCCGCCGCGACCCGGTTCACAAAGAGCCTCTCGCCCGGATGCGCCCGGCACCGCTCAAAGAGCAGCATGCCGCCGGCAAAGAGCATCAGCGCCAGGCTCAGCACCTGGGAAACCCGGATATGCGTCTGCCCGATGTTCAGGCTGTCCTGGCGCAGCCCCTCGATCCAGGCCCGGCCAAGGCCGTACCAGAAGAGATAGAGCAGCGCGATCTGGCCGTCGTATTTCCGCTTGCCCCGGCGCTCCCAGACGATCAGGCAGACCAGCAGCACCAGATTCCACAGGCTCTCGTACAGGAAGGTGGGGTGGTAACAGACGGTCTCGCCCGCGGGGGTGGTGAGACCCATGCGGCAGAAGACGTCGGTCTCCGCGCCGAAGGCCTCCCGGTTCATAAAGTTGCCCCAGCGGCCGATGATCTGGCCGATCAGTACCCCGAACACCGCCAGATCCAGGAAGGCGAACAGTGGGATCTTTTTCCGGCGGCAGACCAGCAGGATGGCGAGCACCCCGCCGATGATGCCGCCGTAGATGGCGATGCCGCCCTCCCACACGGCGAAGTAGTCGAGGAGGGGCCTGCCCCGGAACTCATCCAGGCTGAAAAGCACATAGTAGATCCGCGCGCAGAGGATCGACAGGGGGATCAGCAGGATCGCCAGGTCGTAGATGTCGTCGCTCCGGATGCCGAAGCGCTTTGCGCTGCGGGCGCAGTAGGTGATGCCCAGGATGAAGCCCAGGGCGATCAGGACGCCGTAGAAATAGACCCGGTGTCCGAATACGGTGAAATAGGCGGGCGGATTCAGGCCGAAGATCCCCAGGCCGGGGAAGCTGATGACCGAATCCCGCTGAATGGTCTGCAATAAAATAGGAAACATATCAAGCTCTCCTCGGATCAATGATGGATAGGGCAAAACGCTCCGGCGCCAGCGCCGTGCGCAGGAAATCCTCGCACTCCTCTTTGCGGATGCTCTGCAGCATTTCCGCCGCGTCCAGGGGACAATAGCCCTCGAAGACGCCCTCGGCCACGGCCAGACAGACGCTCTCGAAATCCTCCAGCCCCCGGAGCCTTGCGCCGATGGAGGCCCGCTTGGCCCGCTCGAAGCGAAGGGGATCCAGCCCCTCCCGTTCGACGCCCGCCAGCTCCTCCTCCAGCGCGCGCAGCACGCCCTCCGGATCCGGGCTCTCCCCGCCGATGAGCACGGTGGCCGTGCCGGCGGAGAAATCCACCTCCGCGTCAAAGTCCCGGTTCAAAAGGCCCTGGGCGTAGAGCCGGTTGTAGAAGGCGGAGGACGCGCCCAGCAGCATCCGCAGACTCAGACCGGCGATAAGCCGCTGCCGCAGCGCCCCGTCGCCCGCGGGAGCGGGACGGAACTTGGCGCCGATGAGGAACTGGGGGGCGGACACGTCCATCTCCTCCCGGTGCAGCTTTTCCCGGGGGAGCAGCGGCTCCTCCTGGCCGAAATCCACCGCCGGGAGCTCGCCCGCCTCCGGGGGAAGCGCCTCCCGGGCGATGCGCGCCACCGTCTGGGGATCCACGTCGCCCTCCACGCACAGGCACAGATTGCCGGGGGCGTAGAAGGCCCGGTGACAGGCGTGCAGGGTCTCGGCCCGGATGGCCGCGACGCTCTCCCGGGTGCCGATGACCTTGTCCCGGATGGGATGATGGACGTAGAGCTGCCGCAGCAGCCAGTGGTACACCGCGCTGCCGGGGCTGTCCTCGCCCATCTGGATCTCCTGGGCGATGATGCCCCGCTCCTTCTCCACCGTCTCCTCGGTGAAATAGGGCGTGCAGACCAGGTGCAGCAGCAGGGCCAGGTTCTCCTCAAAATGCTCGGTGCACTGGAAATAGTAGCAGGTGCCGGCCGCGGCGGTAAAGGCGTTGGGGTCGGCGCCGTTGGCGCTGAGCCGATCCAGGGCGTCGTCCCCCTCCGGGAGATCAAAGAGCTTGTGCTCCAGATAATGGGCCACGCCGGCCGGGGTGTCGATCATCTCCCCGCCCAGGGAAAAACGCCGGTGGGCGCCGCCGTAGTTCACGGCCAGCACCGCGTAGCGGCTGCGGAAGCCGGGCTTGGGGATCACCCGCAGGCGCAGGCCGTTGGGCAGCGTCTCGCAATACAGGGTCTCGCCTACGGCGGGATAAGGCTTAATCTCCATCCTCGTCCTCCTCCGGGGCGCCGCCCTTCAGGAAATAGATCTGGTCGCAGTCCACGCTCCCGGCGATGGCCACCACGTCCTCCTTCGTCACATCCTCCACCAGCGCGGCCAGCTCCAGGGGGCCGCAGTCCAGTCCGTCCAGGGTCTGGGAGAGGGTGAAGCCCTCCAGCTCGCCCTGGGAATCGCAGATGGCGCGCAGATCCGAGGCCACGCAGGCCTTGGCGGTGGCCAGCTCCTCCTCGCCGAGCTCCCCCCGGGCCACGGACGCAAGCTGCGCGAAGATCTCCTCCCGGGCGGGCTCCAGCTTGTCAAAATCGATGCCCGCGGAGACCAGCAGCAGCCCCTTGTGGGTGTCGGCCAGGGAGCCGACATCGTAGCAGAGCTGCAGCTTTTCCCGGACGTTGCGGAAGAGCCGGGAGGTGCAGCCGGCGCCGAAGACGGCGTTGAACACCAAAATGGCGGCCTGATCCGGATCCTCCATGCACTCGCCCAGGCGCCAGCCGATCACCAGCTTCCCCTGGGTCACGTCCAGCTCCTCCTCCGTAAAGCGGGGGGCGTCCTCCAGAGCGTTCATGCGCAGGTCGGTTCCGATCTCCCAGTCGATCTCTCCCCGCGGCAGGGTGATCAGCGCGTCCCGCAGGGCGGCGATCACCGCCTTTTTCCCGGCGCGGCCGCAGTAAAAGAGCTCGATGGGGCTCTGCTGCAGCAGGGTGTGGTACTGCTTGGTGAGCTTTTTGTAGTTGATGGCCTCGCACTCGCTCTCGCTGCCCAGACGGCTGACGGCGAAATCCTCGCAGCAGCACATCTCCTCCACGCAGCGGGCCACGGCGTAGGCGGATTTGTTGTTGATGCGGCCCCGGATCTGCTCCAGCAGCTTTTCCTTCTCGCTGTCCACATACTGGGGCAGCAGCAGGCCGCCCCGGGTGGCCGGGGAGAGCAGGAGCTGACCCAGCAGCTCCGCCGCGTCGTGCAGCAGGCTCTGCCCGCCGGGGAGGAAGGCGTCCTCCGGGATGCTGGCGTAGAAGCCCAGGCACTGGATCTCACCGATCCGGCGAACCACCGGCGCGACGGCCGTGCCGTAGAGCTCATCCATCCGGGCCGAGAGAGCCTCCATATCCGGATAGCGGGTGGTGCCCCGGCGCAGCACATAGGGGATCAGCGCGTTCATCGACGCGGTCTCCCGCTTGAGCTGGGTCAGCAGGCTCAGACTCAGGCAGGCGGTCTTGAATTGCTCCGCACGCAGATGGCTCAGCCATACGCCGGGGAAGATCTCGGTACGTGTCAGTTCCATGAGGCACCTCCACAACACAATTTTTCATATTATTATAACACAAAAAGGAGAAAAAAGGAAGGAAAAGAAATGGAGAAATGAAAAAATAGGAGGGCGTGACGGGAGGCGTTTCTTCATGGGGCGCAGCCGCGCTTCATTTTTCCCGGCCCTTTTCCACCACGATCTCGCGGTCGCGCCAGCTCGCCTGCCAGTCCGGCAGCGCGGGACGGATTTCCGGCTGCCCGTCCCGGAGCCACAGGCCCAGCAGATCCTCCGCGCAAACCCGGAAAAACCAGCCCGCGGAGCCGGTGTACCAGGTCCAGCCCGCCTGCCCCTCGCGCCCCGGGGCGCTGCAGACGTCCGCCGCCAGCACGAAGGGCTCCGCCTCCCAGCGGCGCAGGTCGTGCGCCTCCGGCAGCAGCAGCCGCAGCAGCCGCAGACCGTCGTCGAAGCGGCCGCGGCGGAAGCAGGCCCGGGCCAGCCAGAGGGCGGCGTGGGTGTACTGGCCCCCGTTCTCCCGGACGCCCGGGCCGTAGCCCACGATGCTCCCCGGGCTGCGCTCGTCCTCGCCGTAGGGCGGATCGAAGAGCTTGACCAGCCCGTGCTCCCCGTCCACGAGACGAGAGAGCGCCGCGTCCAGGGCCGCCTCGGCGCGGGCGGGCTCCGCATAGGGGCTCAGGGCGGCGAAGGCCTGGGGCAGCAGGTCGATCCGCTCCGAGCCGCCCAGCGGGCTCCCGTCGGCCCAGTAGCCCCGCTCGTACCAGCGGCCGTTCCAGCTCCGGTTCGCGGCGCGGCCAAAGCGCGCCGCCGCCTCCCGGTATCCCGCCGCGTCCGGCTCGCCCAGCCGCTCCAGCAGGGCGGCGAAGCGATCCGCGCAGAGGGCGAGGAACCAGGCCAGCCACACGCTCTCCCCGTCCACCGCGTCCATGGCGTCGTTCCAGTCGCCGGCGCCGAAGCGGGGCAGCCCGTGAGGGCCCGTTTCCCGCCGGAGAAAGCAGGCGAAGGCGGCCCGGCCGTGGGCCAGCACGGAGGCATCCCTGCCCCGCGCCGGCGTTTCATAGCGATCCCGCTCCTCGGGCCGGAGGGGCGCAGACGCGCAGAAGGGCTCCTCCCGGGCGCAGATGCCCGTGTCTCCCGTGGCCCGGACGTATTCGCACAGGGCCCAGGGCAGCCACAGCAGATCGTCCGCGCAGCGGGTGCGCACGCCCTTGTCCCCCGCGGGCAGGGGGTGCCACCAGTGCATCACGTCCCCCTCCTCGTACTGGTGCCGACAGGCGTCCAGGATCCGCTCCCGGGCGTAGGAGGGCTCCAGCAGCAGGAGGTTCGCCGCGTCCTGGAGCTGGTCGCGGAAGCCGTAGGCGCCGCCGCTCTGATAGAGGCTGCTGCGCCCCATCAGGCGGCAGGCCAGCGTCTGGTACAGGGCCCAGGGGTTCAGATAGCGATCCAAGGCGGGGATGCCGGTTTTCAGGCGCAGCCCGCCCAGGAGCCGCTCCCACTGGCCCCGGGCGTCCGCCCCCGCGGAGAGGGCCGCTCCCGGCCGGAGAAGCTGCCGCAGCTCCGCCTCCGTGCAGCAGCCGCAGCACAGGACGGTCAGCTCCTCCGCCTCCAGCCGCAGCAGCATGGCGGGCGGCGTGAAGTCCGTCCTGCACCGGGCGGGGACGCTGCAGCCGGCCAGGAAGCGCAGACCCTCCCGCTCGCTCTCGGGATTTTCCGCCCGGAACAGGCCATCCGACCAGTCCACCCGCAGGGAGGCGGCGTCCTCCGGCGCGAGCTGGGGCTGCAGCAGCCAGCGCAGGCTGAGCCCCTGGGCGCCCCGGATCAGCAGCACCCGGGCGTTCTGCCAGGGGGGAAGAAAGAGCTCCGTGCTGACGCGGCGTCCGGGCAGCTCCTTTTCCCAGCTCGCCCGGCCCGGGGCAAAGCACACCCGGCAGGGAAAGCCGTCGTTGGCGGCGAAAAGACTTACGGCGCGCCCATCTATCTCGGCCCAGAGCCGCTCCGAGGGCGCTGTGCCGCGCAGATCCTCCATGGGCGGGATCAGGCGCAGCTCCCGGGCGTTGTCCAGCCAGAGGGCGGCCGGGCCGCAGTCCGCCGCAATGGCGCCGAGCCTGCCGTTGCTGAGGACGTGCTGCCAGACCCGGGGCGGCAGGGGAGAGGCCGAAAAACGGAAGGCGTCTTCCTCCCAGGCGCAGTCCGGCACGGGCCCGCTCTCCCGCGGAGCGCTGAGCAAGGGGGCCTCGGCCCGGGGGAAGCGCCAGAGCGGATCTCCCACGCTGATGCTGGCCCGGCTGCGGAGCGTCTGCTCCGCCTCTCGGGGCGCGAAGTGCACGCCCCCCCGCACGTCCAGCAGCGCCCCCAGGCCCCAGCCTTCCAGCAGCTCCTCGATCTTCCGGCGCAGCGGCTGGCGGTATTCGCCCTCCTCGTCGCTGAGATAGCAGAGCTCGGCCTCCTGCCCGCAGCTCAGCAGCAGCAGGAAGCGCCGCAGCAGGGGCATGGCCTCCTTGGCCCGCCCGTCGCAGACCAGCAGGGGATAGTCCCCGGAGATGCCGTAGGGCCAGAGCGCCCGCTTGGGCGCGGCGGCGTGCAGGGGCCGCTGCAGCATGGGCAGCAGTCCCATGGCGGCGCCCAGCTCCTCCGCGCCCATCCCCAGACGCTGGGCGAAGGCGCCGGTGAGCTTGGCCCGGTCGTGCCCGGTCAGGATCCGGGCGGCGCCGGTCAGGGCCTGCTCCCGGCTTTCACCCAGGCAGAGAGCAAAACGCAGCTCCCGGCTTTCCCCGGCCTCCAACGAGAGGGACAGCGCCAGACCGGGCTCCCGCCCCGACAGAACCGCGGCGGGCTCGGACGCGGCGAGGCACAGCCAGAGCCCGGCGGCGCTTCCTCGGGGCAGACGGCGCAGCAGCAGCGCGTCCCCCGCCCGAAGCTGCTCCACGCCCAGCTCCCAGTAGGCGGGATGGGCCTTGTAGTCCCGCCAGTCCGCGAGGATCGGCCGCAATCGGAGCGACAGACTCCCGCTGCCCGCCCGTGCGGCGCGGAGTGTCAGACAGCGGGCCTCTCCCGGCTCCGCGGCGGCGACAAAGGCCTCCGCCTGAAAGCGGAGCCCCGCCGTCTCCCCTGCCCAAAGGCCCCGACACTCCGAAAGCTCCCAGCGCTCCGCCCGCGCCGGGAGAGAAAAGTCCTCGCCGTTCCAGCGCAGGGAGAGCGCCGCGCCGGGCTGCTCCAGATCCGGCAGACCGTAGACGCAGCGCCCATTCCAGAGGGCCCGGGCGGCCCCGGAGCGGGAGAGCAGCAGGGAGTAGGCGCCGTTTGTGAGCAGACAGCGCTTTTCATCCCAGTCCTCCGCGCTGCCCTGCGCCGACCAGCGCTCCTCCGGGCAGCGGGGCGGCTGCGCCTCCTCCTGTGCGCGCGTTTCCCGGCGGAGCACCGCGGCGTCCTCCGGCATCCGCTCCCGCAGCAGCGGCAGATAGGCCGCCATGGCCGGGTCGGAGAGGAACCAGCGCCGGATCAGGCCCTCGTCCAGGGCGTTGGCGGCGGCCAGCACGCTCATGCCCGTGTGGTGGGCCATCTGGCAGCGCACCAGCTCCGCCTCGGCTCCCCGACAGCGCCGGGGGGTAAAATCCAGGGCCTCGTAAAAGCCCCGCCGCCCCAGGGCGCCAAAACGCCGGAACAGCCGCAGGTCGCGCATGGCGGCGTCGGGATCCACGGCCAGCGCCAGGAAGGCGGCGTAGGGCGCGGTGACCAGATCGCCGTCCTGACCGCGCTTCAGGGCCAGCTCCCCGCAGCCGTTGGCCTTGTAGCGATAGTGGAGAGAGGCGTCCAGCTCGTAGAAGGCGCTCTCGGAGACGCCCCAGGGCTTGCCGGGCCGCCTCCGCCGCTTCTGCACATAGAGACAGAAGCGGGCGCTTTCGTGCAGCAGGCTCCCCGTCTCATAGGGGAGGAACAGCGCGGGCATCAGGTACTCGAACATGGTGCCCGTCCAGCTCGCCAGGCCCCGGTAACCGTCCTTCTGCAGCAGGGCGCGGCTGAGCTTGCGCCAGTGCTTCCTGGGCGCGTCCCCCCGGGCGATGGCCAGGTAGCTGGTGAGCATGGCCTCGCTTGCCAGCAGGTCGTACCATCCGCCTACGCCCCGCTGCCGCTCCGGATCCCAGGAAATATAGAAGAGCCCCCGGCGGCTGTCGTAGAGAGGGGAGAAGTCCATCTCCCCGATCAGCCTGTCCAGCCGGGCGGCCAGGGCTTCCTCGCCCCAGCTCCGCAGGGCCTGGCGCAGGGCGATCAGACAGGCGCAGAGGTTGCCGCTGTCCACGGTGGAAACGCTGGCCGGCAGCAGCGGCGCCAGGGTGCGGGTATCGTACCAGTTGTAAAAGTGCCCCCGGCAGCGGGGCAGCGCCTCCAGGGTGTCCGTGACCCGGGCAAGCCGGGCCAGGGCCTCCTCACGGCTTTGCAGGCCCAGCTCGGCCCCGGCGGCGGCCGAGAGCATGGCCAGGCCGATGTTGGTGGGGGAGCTGCGGTGCGCCGCCCCGGCGGGGGGCTGCTCCTGCACGTTGTCCGGCGGCAGACCGTGATCCTCCGGGCCGCAGAAGTCCCGGAAATAGCGGAGACCGGCCTCGGTATAGTCCCGGAGCTCGCTCCGATCCGCATCGGAGAGCGCGGGACATTTTCGGGCGGGGAGGGCCAGCGCAAAGGCGGCCGCCGGAGACAGCAGCCACAGCAGTCCCGCCGAGCGGCCGATCACCGCCGGAGACAGCAGCAGACAGAGCAGTCCCAGCGCGGCGGCAGGCCACAGGGCCAGCAGATGGGTCTCCAGACCGCTGCCGCTGCGCTCCGTCTGGGCGGCGGTCTGCCATTGGAGCAGGTTCCGGCGGGACACCGCCATGCGCCAGAGGGCGGTGAGGGCCGCCGAGAGGCAGACCCAGGCCTCGACGGGCAGCAGCCAGAGCCGCAGCAGGGTCTGTACGATGGCGCCGCCCAGCCCGGTGAGCAGCCGGGTAAAGCGGCGCAGCCGACCTGCGCGCCGCCGGCTCTCCGCCGGGAGGGACAGCAGCAGCCGATCCAGCAGCGCCAGCAGCGCCGCCCAGGCCGACAGCGCCAGCGGCCGCCCCGGCAGGAAGAAGCCAGCCAGGATCGCCAGCAGGCAGCTTGGCGGCAGGAGGCTGCGCCGGATGCTGTCCAGCAGCCGCCAGCGCTCGATGGCCGGCAGCTCCCGGCGAAAGAGGAAGGGGGCGTTTTGCCAGTCGCCCCGGATCCAGCGATGCAGGCGCTTGTAGTAGCTGAGAGGCCGGGCGGGGAAGGCGTCCGCCGCGCTCACGTCGCTCAGCAGACCTCCCCGCAGCAGCGCCCCCTCCACCGCGTCGTGGGACAGCACGAGCCCCTCGGGGATGTGCCGCTCGCTGCAGCGCAGAAGGGCCCGGAGCTCCAGCAGGCCCTTGCCTGCGAAGCCGCCGCTGCCAAAGGCGTCCCAGTACAGCTCTCCGCTGAGTCCGGCATAGGGATCGCCGCCGCCGGGGCCCGCGAAGATCAGGGAGAAATCCGTGGCGTTGGCGCTCTCCAGCGTGGGGGAGAGCCGCGGCTGCAGTACGCCGTGGCCGCTGCGCACCACGCCCCGCTCCTCGTCCAGCTCCGGGCGGTTCAGGGGATGGAGCATGGCGCCGATGAGCTCTCCGGCGGCGCCCGGCTCGAGACGGGTGTCGCTGTCCAGGGTCAGCAGGAAGACCGTCCCGGAGAGAGCCTCCCGGTCGCCCTCCGTCTCCAGCTCGCACGGCTCCCCGAGGCAGAGCTTCGCCAGCGCCAGCAGCGCGCCCCGCTTGCGCTCCCGGCCGCTCCAGCGCCCGTCTCCGGGGCTCCGGGGCCGGGTAAAGAGATAGAAGCCGCCGCCATAGCGCGCATTCAGCGCGCGGATCCCCGTCCCGGCGGCGGCCAGGATCGCCTCGTCCTCCGGCACGGCGGGGGCCTCCGCCTCCGGCAGATCCGCCAACAGGCCGAAGCGCAGTTCTTCCCCCTCGCTGCGGCAGAGCAGCCGCAGCTCCTCCAGCCGCCGACAGAGCCGGGCGGCCTCCTCCGCGCTTCCCAGCAGGGCGGAGATCACGCAGAGTGTCCGGCCCTCCCGGGGGACGCCCTTGGACAGATCCATCCGTGGCGTGCGGCGGGGCGGAAAGAAGCGGGAGAACAGCAGCTCCAGCCCGCTTTTGACGAGCTGGGAAAGGGGCAGCAGCAGCAAAAGCGCCGCCCCCGGCCCGCCGGAGCATAAGGCGATCCACAGGGAGAGAAACAGCGTCAGCAGCAGGTTGGAGGCAAGAAACAGCCGCGCCCGCCGGGGGCCGGGCTCCTGAAAGAGGAAGAAGCCCACGTGGCGCCCTCCGGCCTCGGCCTTGGCGAGCAGCTCCGCGGCCCAGTCCCGCTCCTCCATGCCCGCCCGGCGGGCCTGCAGGGCCAGCCGCTGCAGATAGTCCCGGCGCGTGGCGTCGTCCATGCGCGGATACTCCCCGGTGGGGTCGCCGCAGAGGATGGCGTCCGTCAGATCCACACTGCGCAAAAGCGCCTCCGTATCCAGCACGGAAAAGAGACGCAGCGTCGTGAACAGCGCTTCCAGCGGCGCGCTGAAGTCGGCGGGCGGGGCGCCGCTTTGCAGCGCCCCGCAGATCCCGGCCAGCTCCTCCAGCACGGCGGCGCGCAGGGCGGCGGGAAAGAGCAGCAGCTCCGCCCGCCGCAGAGGGGTCACGGTCTGAAAGCCCTCCAGAAAGAGCCGGGCCCGCTCCTCCGTGACCCTGCCCCGTCCGGCAAGCAGCAGCGTCCGGGCCAGCGCCGCGATCAGAGGCCCCTCCTCGCAGCGGCGCAGATGAGATGCGCCCGCGAAATCCCCGGCGGCGCTGAGCTGCTCCCGCCGGGCCAGATAGGCGTTGTCCAGCAGCCACTCCCAGGCCGCGGGCGGCTCCGCGCTGTTTTCCGCCCGCCGCTGCAGCAGGACGCAGCAGCGGCGGAGCTCCCGGCCCCAGCGCCGCAGCCGCGGGAGCATCCGCTTTCCGCCGCATTCTCCCGCGGGCTGCAGGAGCCTCGCCGTGGAGACGGCGCAGGCCGGGAGCTTTTCATCCTCCACATAGGGCGCGTTCCAAATACTGTCCATGGATAGACTTCTCCTTTATCCAGTCATCGGGAAAAGTTTTCCCGGCCCTGGCAATTCTATACAAAAAACGGTACGGGCAGAGAAGCGCATCTTTTTTTGGAGAAAGCCGGAGCCATTTTCTCCATTCTGTGCGGAAAGGAGAAGTCCTTGTTGTAAAAATCTACCGTTTATCGTATATTCTTCTTGTACGGTTTTCGTTTTTCTCATCTGTTACACGGGAGAGTCGAAAAACGACTGAAGAAGATAGGGAACCCGGGGGGATAAAGCATGAAAAGAATATTCGCATTGCTTTTTGCGTTGCTACTGTCTTTGATGCTCTGCGCCTGCGGAAACGGATTGTGCTTCGACGAAAAGCCGACCATTCAATTTGCGCGGGACAACGCGGCGCTGTTGGCGCAATGCACAAAGGAAATCTGTTCGGAATACCTCTCGAACGGCTGGCGGTCGACCTTGTTTTTCTCCGAAGACGCCCGTCTTTTCCTATGCGAAAACACGACAGACCGGGAAGCGACCAGGACGGAGATCAACAGCGACCGGCTGTCCGAGCTGTTTCGCACGGGAAAAATCAAAAAAATCTTCGTGTGGAGTGAGGACGGAGCTGTGCGCAGTATTGTTTTTCTGGTGGACAGCATTGGAATGGGCTCAAGCTCGTATGCCGAAATCGATTACATCCCCGCGGACAGGATCGAAGACGCGTTCTTCTATTCGGATCGTATGCATTTTGACGCCTTCCGCGAGGGTTTCCTGGGTGAAATCGACGGAAGCGACAATTATTTGTACTATGTGCGCATTTCGCCCTGCTGGTTCTACATCGAGTACGGGGACTGAATTGCCCCGAAGGGAAAAACCACACAAAAAACGGCGCTGTTAAGAAAAAACACTTGACAGCGCCGTTTTCCTGGTGTATAGTCTGTAAAGCTGTGAAACTTGACAGGAGGGATCGCCGTGGAAGAAGGCCGACTGATGCAGTCCATGCTGCTGGATTTCTACGGGGAGCTCCTGACAGAAAAGCAGCGGGAGTGCTACGATCTGCACTACAACGAGGATCTCTCCCTCTCCGAGATCGCCGAGCAGGCGGGGGTCTCCCGCCAGGGCGTGTGGGACAATATCCGCCGCGCCGAGGCGGCCCTGCAGGAGATGGAGGCGAAAACCGGCCTGATCCGCCGCTTCACCGAGGCCCGCCGGGGTCTGGAGGCCCTGCGGGGTCTGCTGGAGGAGCTGCGGGGAGAGACACAGGGCCGCGCGAGGGAACTGGCCGAACAAGCCGCGGACGCAGTGGAAAGGCTGCTGGATTGAGGATAGAGTATGGCATTTGAGAGCTTATCCGATAAACTGAACGCCGCGTTCAAGCGCCTGCGCGGCAAGGGACGGCTGACCTCCGGCGACGTGAAGGAGGCCATGCGCGAGGTGCGCATGGCGCTGCTGGAGGCCGACGTCAGCTACAAGGTGGTCAAGGACTTCACCAAGAAGGTCACCGACCGGGCCGTGGGCACCGACGTGCTGGAGGCCCTGAACCCAGCCCAGATGGTCATCAAGATCGTCAACGAGGAGCTCTGCGCCCTCATGGGCGGCCAGAACCAGAAGCTGAACATCTCCTCCAAGAGCCCCAGCGTGGTAATGCTGGTGGGCCTGCAGGGCGCGGGCAAAACCACCAACGGCGCCAAGCTGGCCGGCTACATGCGCAAGCAGGGCAAGCGCCCCCTCCTGGTGGCCTGCGACGTGTACCGCCCCGCCGCCATCAAGCAGCTGGAGACCGTGGGCGCCCAGCTCAACATCCCCGTGTTCCAGATGGGGCAGATCGACCCCGTGGACATCGCCAGGGCGGGCATCGAGCACGCCAAAAAGCACGGCAACGACCTGGTGTTCCTGGACACCGCCGGCCGCCTCCACATCGACGAGGCGCTGATGCAGGAGCTTCAGAACATCAAGGCCGCGGTGGAGCCGGCGGAGATCCTGCTGGTGGTGGACGCCATGACCGGCCAGGACGCGGTGAACGCCGCCAGCGCCTTTGACCAGGCCCTGGACATCACCGGCGTCATGCTCTCCAAGCTGGACGGCGACGCCCGCGGCGGCGCGGCCCTGTCCATCCGGGCGGCCACCGGCAAGCCCATCAAGTTCGTGGGCACCGGCGAAAAGCTGGATATGATCGAGGTGTTCCACCCCGACCGCATGGCCTCCCGCATCCTGGGCATGGGCGACATGCTCAGCTTCATCGAGAAGGCCGAGCAGCAGTACGACGAGAAGCAGGCCGCCAAGCTGGAGGAGAAGCTCCGCAAGAACCGCCTGACCCTCACCGACTATCTGGAGCAGATGGAGCAGCTCCAGGGCATGGGCGACCTGAGCCAGATCGCCTCCATGCTGCCGGGGAACATGGCCAAGGGCTTCGATCCCAGCCAGGTGGACCCCAGGCAGTTCGCCCGCAGCAAGGCCATCATCCAGTCCATGACCCCGCTGGAGCGGGAGAATCCCCAGGTGCTCAACGCCAGCCGCAAGCGGCGCATCGCCGCGGGCTGCGGCCTGGAGGTGGTGGACGTGAACCGGCTGCTGAAATCCTTTGAGATGCTCCAGCAGCTCACCAAGTCCATGACCCGGGGCCGGATGCCCAATCTGAGCGGCATGGGCGGCGTGATGGGAGCCGCCAGAATGGCGCGGGGCTTCAAGAAGAAGAGAAAGAGATAGAGCATTCACGCGAAATGACGGAGTCATTTCCGCAGAGCGCAGAGAATAAGTGCAGAGGCATTTATCATAGAAGGAAACAAAAACAGATCAAAATACATTATTTGGAGGAAAAACATCATGGTAAAGATTCGTCTGAGAAGAATGGGCGCGAAGAAGGCTCCCTACTACCGCATTGTTGTCGCTGACTCCCGCAGCCCCCGTGACGGCCGCTGCATCGAAGAGATCGGCACCTACGATCCCGTTGCCAACCCCGCTGCCATCACCGTGGACGCTGAG
>JAEEGH010014729.1_pt1 | contig 17111 bp, 10 predicted proteins | sample 9134181 | NCBI WGS metagenome assembly JAEEGH01 (sample SAMN16246544, study PRJNA631951) | gut metagenome | biome: gut microbiome; feature: rumen; material: DP-attached | host: Bos | place: Iran: Karaj | collected 2018-10
CGCGATAATGGGGGCCGCCGCCCTGCTTCTTCTCGCCGGTTGCGAGGAGCAAGGTGAGGTCTTTTACCAGAATCCTTACAGGATCATCGTGGATTATCAGCCCTCAACTTTCACTATCAGTGGAATCTCAGGCAATGTGACCCCCGATGGAGACTATAACTGGATTACTTCCAATGGCAATGGCAGTTTCACCGTAAGGCGTAACACATCCGGCCTTATCCGCCGCGCTGAGTTTACCGTCGCCGGTAGCAATGACAAGGCTATCGTCAACCAGAAGGCTCACAGCCTTGATGCCACGGTTACTTCCTCGCTTGCCAGCCAGGGACTTGGTTCAGCCAATATCGATGTCACCTTGAACACCAAGAACCTCGACGACTATGCCGCTTGGGGACTTATCTTTGGTACTGCTAATGACCGTTCCGCGGGAAAGGTCGTTCCGATGAGCGGTGCTCCCGTCGCTGGTATCAATAAGGGTGAGATCACTGGTCTTGCCGAAGGTACTGACTACTTCGTCTGGTCTTATGTCGAGTCCACCGAGGGTGACAGGATCTATTCCAATCCTATTGGTCTCGTACCCCCCGTGTATGTGAAGGCCGGTGAAGATCTCCAGGCCGCTATAGACGCTGCCAAGGAGTTCCAAGAAATTCGTGTCGCCGGAGGTGCCGTGTTTAACGGGACCATCGTGTTCGACGACAAGAACAAGAACAAGAGCATTTCCGGTGGTTGGAACGCTGACTTCACTAAGCAGAGCTGGAACAACCTGACTGTTATCGACGGCGGTGGTGCCAACCGTGGTATCTACTGCGGCGAGAGCCCCATCAGCGACATGCCTCTGCAGGGTTCCGTCGAGATCTCCTACTTCGAGATCCGCAACTGCCTCTGCCTGTCCGGTCACGGTAGTGCTGTCCGTGTCTCGGGTGGTCCTGTCACTGTGCACCACTGCTACATCCACCACAACGAGGCTGACCGCGGTACCATCAACACCCGTGAGGACGATCAGTCTTCCGATATCACTGTCTACGACTGCGTCATCGTGAACAACGTTTCCAATGGCCATGCCGCCGGTGTCTGCGTTGAGGACGGCCAGAGCCGCGCCAACCCAACCCACGCCAAGTTCTACGGAAACATCATCGCTAACAACCGTTCCATCAAGAACGATGGCTATGCCGGTTCGGTGTATTTCTACCAGAGCGTTGACGTTCAGTTTGTCAACAACACTGTCATCAACAACTTCAACTACTACGAGGACAATGGCAACTGGTGGGGTAACTTCTACCTCCGTTACAATACCAACGCCGTGCTTGCCAACAACCTCATACTTCGCCCTTGGGGTGCAAGGAGAGGAGAGGCCGCATTCTTGCAGGATAAGCCAATCGATGGTGGCGGAGCCCGTCCTACTGCCAGCAATAACATCATCGAGGGTGAGCAGATGCACAATGAAGGCAGCTGGATTAAGACGAATGAAATCAGGATGCCTAGCAACTTCTCGATTACCGAGGTCCTGAAGAACCCTGACATCCAGATGGTTGCCCAGGCAGATCTCCAGAACAAGGCTGCCACCTTCAAGTATAACAGCCTTACTGACTTCATTGGTGATAACTACATGTCACAGGGCAAGGCTGTCGGTGCCGGAACAGTTGAGACTCTGTCTTACAATTCCTACGACACAGCCAACCTTGGCGCCAACTACTCTGCTGACATCAAGGCCTTCCTTGAGAAGATAGGTACCGACATCAACGGTAATCCGTTCATCAAGAATGGCAAGACCGACATCGGTGCTGTCCAGTCCAAGTAGATTCTTCTGAAGAATCATATATTCCAAGGCGAAGCCGCATTTACGGCTTCGCTTTGGATTTAAAACAACCGAACAGATTTGTCCTTATGAGAAAGAGTTTGCTTTTATTGGTATTAGTGTCACCTTTCTTGCTAAGCGGATGCGGAGGAAAAGGTCAGAATGACGCCACGAAAATGGTGTTTGTCAGTCTCTCTGAACTGGAGATAAAAGATGACTTCTGGACTCCTTATTTTCTCATTAACAAAGACATAACCCTGCCTCTCTGCGTTGAATGGACGGAGCGCCACTTTGAGTCCCCGATGGTCTCCAAGGCTGTAGAAGGAATCGGGTATTCCCTGCAGTTTGAGAAGGACACGGACCTGACGGTTAAGCGCAGTACTTGGATGACCCGTTTGAAAAACGGGACAGGTCAGCAGCAGGCAGCGATGGACACCTGTGAGGTAAGCAGAGCAGTCTCAACGGTTTTCAACGATGCTGACCAACTCAGAATCAGCGGTGACGGGTATTACGCAGATAATCTGGAGCAAACTCTTTATAATAAGGTACTTCCGTGTATTTCCCTAAAAGGGGACAGGTTTTTTTCAGAATTGCCGTTGTCGTCCATTGGGAACTTATCCCGTCTGACTTGGGATGATATTCCAGGCGGCGCCATGGACCTGTTCCGTGTAATCCCATATTTGGGTAATATCACTTACGGCACCTCTGAAGAAGCCTTGTGGGTGAACCTGTATATGGGAGGAAAGGCTAATGTCAAAGTGAATGGGAAAGAAATGTCTGTCCATCAGACAACCGCCTATCCTTTTGATGGCTATGTGGCTCTTACCCTGGAACTTTCTAGACCTGTCAAAGCGGAGGTCCGTCTCCGTATCCCGTCCTGGTGCGGGGACTACACCATCAGCATAAATGGCAAGGTATACGAAAGCGTAGTTATGGATGCAGGATATGCGATCCTTAATCGGAAGTGGCAGGATGGTGACAGCATCGAACTCATCCTTGACATGCCCGTGGATACTGTAGATTCTCTCCTTGGGAATGAAGAGAAAGGCAAACGGGCAGTCCAACGTGGTCCGATAATCTATTGCATGGAAGAGCAGGATAATCCTTCCGGATTTGACACTCTGTGCTTGTCAAAAGGTATGGAATTCAGCCTGGAGAAACTTCCGAAAGCCACTTGGTGGGGGCATGAATTGATGCTGATAAAAGCAAAGACCCCTGAAGCAGGGGTCCTGGCTTTCATACCATATTTCGCTTGGGGCAATCGTGGCCCCGGAAAGATGGAAGTATTTGTTCCTTATCAAGGTGATTAATACTCCTTGACGACCTTGAGAAGCCGGTCGGGATAGTTGGAGATGATTGCATCGACACCGGCGTCGATGAGGCGGCGCATCTCGTCAGGATCGTCGACCGTCCAGGTGTTGACCTTCATCCCCTTCGCGTGAGCCTTGTCGACAAGGGCCTTGTCCACGTTCTCGTGCGGGGCGCTGAGCCACTGGGGAGTGAAGTTCAGGAGGCTCATATACTGGTCGAAATCGGTTTCCCAACCCTCTACGAGAAATGCCAGGGTATGACCAGGATACTTCTCGTTGATATAATTCAGGGCCCTCTCGTCGAAGCACTGGATCATCAGCCTGTCGCCCAGGCCGAGTGAATCCATCATGGCCATGCAAAGGTCTGTATATTCATGATATTCAGGCCAATCCACACCTTCTACACCTCCGTCGAAATCAGGGTCGCTCTTGATTTCGATATCGTAATGCATTGGATAGTGGCCGTTCTCCTTAGTCCAGGCCTCCACGGCAGAAATCACTTCGGAAGCGATGGGTTTGCAGACCGGCATGCAGTGCTTCTCCGGCCAACCAGGATTGAATTTCATACCTACATCCCATTTCGCCACCTCGCTGTAGGGCAAATGGTAAAGATATGTCCTGGGGTCGCCATCCACGACAGGAGTACCGTCCGGACGGGTCGAGTAACGGGGATGGAAATACTTATCGTGAGAGAGAACGACTTTTTTGTCCTTGGTGACACAAAGGTCCATTTCCAGGGTGTTGACGCCCAGTTTCACGGAATTGAGCATTGCCGGAAGGGTTTCCTCCGGGTACAGGCCCATACCTCCGCGGTGCGCCTCGACGTCGACGACATACTTGGGGGCATCGGCTGGTTCGACAAGCTCACCAACTGCAGGGGCCGGGGTAACTTCATAACGGAGGGTCGCCTTCACGGGATAATGGTCGGAGACGAAAGGTGCTCCCGGATAAGCCTGGCGGATGACCTCGAACTTGTCGCAGCCCTCGAAGCCGGAATAGAACACGTAGTCTATAGGCTGGTCGTGGGTGATTTTACCCCAGTCGTGCCACGTGACTTCGTTGTCGGTCTCGGTTGCTGTCTGGCGGGCATCGGACATGAGCTCACGCAGTGCATTCAGGCAAGGATCGTCGGGATAGACGTTCATGTCGCCCGTGAGTATCATCGGATATCCTTCCGGATTCATTGCACCTATTCGTTCGACCAGAAGCAGAAGTCCGTTGCGGCGGGCTTCCTTGCCTACATGGTCGAGATGGGTGTTGACGAAATAGAAATTGCGGTCTGTTGCCTTGTCATGAAGCAAGGTCCAGGTGGCGGTACGGCGGCAGGCCGCATCCCATCCCAGAGAAGGCTGGAAAGGGGTTTCGGAGAGCCAGTAGGTTCCCCATTCCTTCAGCTCGATGCGTTCCGTGTCATAGAACACGGACATATGCTCGCCTTCGTGGACGCCGTCTTCACGGCCTACACCCACACATCTGTAGCCCGGGCAATGCTCCACGAAATAGTCGAGCTGGAAATCCAGGGCTTCCTGTACTCCGAAAACGGCGGGTCTCTGGTCCAGGATCATGGCGCAGGCCGCGTCACGACGGTTCTCCCAGACATTGTCTCCGTCCTTTGCGGTACCGTAACGGACGTTGAAAGACATCACGGGCAGGCTCCCTGCCTTCTTGCCGCTATTGCAGGAAAAGGCCATGAGCGGTATCAATGCCAATAGTAAAAGTCTTCTCATATTTCTGAATATTGATTATTTCAAAGGACCGCAGAGAAGGGCGGCACCCAGGATTCCGGGATTGTCGAGATCCGTGGAATAGAGGTCTAGGTTCTCGACGCTCTTGGGATAGGGGAATTCGCGGATTACCTTCCACATGGGTTCGCAGTAAAGGGAGAACGCCTTCGAGATGCTTCCTCCAAGTATTATGACGGCGGGATCGTAGGCGAACATGATCATCTGGATCAGTTTGCCGATGTGGCCTCCGAACTCTTTCATGATAGCCAGGGCGGAGGGGTCGCCTGCGGCAGCAGCTATGGCGGTATCCTTGCCGGTTGTACCCTTTCCGACGAAGAAGCGGCTGCTGCAATAATACTCGTAATCCCTGTCAAGGTAAGGGATGCTGCCTATCTCTCCAGCTCCGGCATTCCGGCCGTGATAAAGCCGGCCGTCCACTACCAGCGAGCCACCTACTCCGGTCCCGAGGGTGACGCAGAACGCTTCCTTGTGGGGACCGTCTTTCCCGAACCTGGTTACACCGAGGGCGAAACAGTTGCAGTCGTTGTCCACAGCGGCAGGGACGTGATACCTCGCCTCAAGAAGGTCCTTGAGGTGGACTTCCTGCCAGGAAGGGATGCCGACGACATTGTAGACAATACCCTTTTCAGTATCCACGACGGAAGGGACGCCTATCCCTATCCCGTCGACTTCGGGGCAGAAAAGGTCGTCAATCAGGCGGTAGAGCTGCTCCAGAACCTCCGTTTCACTTCCTGTGGCGAGGCACGGCTCGGAAAGGATCCTTCCGAACTGACCGTCCGGCAGGACGGAGGCCACGCGGACATTGGTACCGCCCAAATCAATAGCTATTCTCATATAAGTGGTAATTATTAATTATCTCAAAAGTTGACTTTCCCGCTCTTTTCCACGTGGACTGTAGCAGTCTGTCCGTCTCCCCAGGTCACGGTCAGGTCGAAGGGAACGTTGGTGGTGACGATGATCGCAGGCTTGTCGGAAGCGGACTTGCGTCCGGCAGCCTTGAGTGTCACTACACCCTCGGGGCCGAAAGGATAACGCTCGATTCCGTGAGCCTCGGTGTTGTGGATGTCCCATTCAACCTTGTTTTCGCTGAAGTCCGACTTGATTCCGAGGATATATTCGATGAACACGGCGATCGGCGGAAGGCCTGTCCAGCCTACGAAATCCTTACGCGCCATGAAACCGGGAGCAACCTCCTCGGGAGCGTAATACTCCCAGAAAGTGCCGGTGTCCTGCCAGACCTTGAACACGTTGCCGAAGTGGTTGTTGGCGATCTCCATGGCTTCCTTGCGATAGCCCCTTTCCCAGAGACCGCTGATCACCATATAGTTGGCGCCCGGCCATATTCCACCCTGCCAGTAGCGTCCCTTGGGATTGTACTTGGGATGGTCGGCGGATAGGGAAGGTACGCGGTGGGTCCTGGCGAATTCAGCGTCGTTGCCGAGATGGGCCACTATCCTGTCCAGGCGATCCTTCTCGAGTATGTCCGTCTTGAGAGCCCAGAAAGCCGAGATACCCTTCGTGGAGTTGCGGCTGCCGTCTCCCCAGACGTCATACAGGAAACCGCTCTCCTCGTCCCACATATTGTCGTTGATCCAGGCCTTGAGGTATTTCATCTCGTCCTCCATCTCCTCGATCTCCTGCCAGCGTTCGATGTAGAAACCGATCTGCATCAGGCAGTCATTCACAAGGTACTGCTGAAGGTTTGTGTCCAGCCAGGTCATATGACCGTTGGAGAAAATCTGGTTGTATCCTTCCGGTACGCGGGGCATGTTGTCCATTCCGGTGCCCCATCCGCTGGACCAGTAGGTTCCGTCCTTCCAGGTGCGGTTGAGTTTCCACCACTGGGCGTAGGCCACCAGGGCAGGGAAGACCTTGTGAAGCCTGTCGATATCTCCGAACTGCTTGTAATACAGCAATTCAGCCCAAGGCAGAAGGTTGGGTCCGGTAGAGGTGGGGTCATAACGCTCGAAGCAGTCCGAGCCGTCGGCGCGGATCTCCCGGCAGATGAAGCCGTCCTGGTGCTGCTTCGCGTAGAAATTGTCCAACGTCCTCTGGAACGGGAAGAACCGGTAGCCATAGCGGGCGAACATCATCATGAAGGAATCGTCCCACATGAATATGTTGCCGTTGTATGCCACATCGAGGTAAGGGGATACGAAACCCGAACCTTCCTGGGGCTGGCGGATGTTCCCGACGGCGATCTTCCAGGCGTGCCAGTACATCTCGATCTCCTTTTCATGGCCTTCCCAGATAGGTGAAGGCAGGATCCTCTGGGCTTCCTTGAAGGATTTTGGAGCGATGGTCTCGGGTTTCATCGTCCGGAAAGAATTCTCCGACACGAAGATATTCTTCACGTAGGTATTTTTGTACGGAAGGTCGAACGGCCCGGACTTCAGGTCCTGGGCGACGAGGGGAAGTGCGCCGGATATGAGAAGCGCTGCCAGGAGGATGCGTTTCATTTCTTTACGAGCCTTTTGATTGTACGGGGGATTTCAATGTTCATGTAGGTTCCGGTGAAATGCTGTGAACCGGGTCCGTAAGCAAATACGGGGAGGGCGGACGGAGTGTGGTCGTCCGAATTGTAGACTGCCAGCACATGGCCGGTGGCAAGGTCTCCGTCAAGTATGGTCAGTCCACCGGTTTCATGGTCGGCAGTCACGACCACGAGTGTCTCACCGTTGCTGTCGGCGAACTTAAGGGCCTCTGCGACTGCAAGGTCGAAGCTGAGGGTCTCGATGATGGAGGCGGGCAGGCAGTCGGAATGTCCGGCATAGTCGATCTTGGCTCCCTCGACCATCAGGAAGAAGCCCTTCCTGGACATGGACTGCATCTTTGCGATTGATTCTCGGGTGATGTCGGCCAGGAAGCCGAGGGTTTCCTCGCGCGCATACTCGCGCATCCGCTGGTCGGCGCAGATCACCCTGCCCGGTATGGAATTGGTGCTGAGGGCGTCGTGGGTGTAGTTGAATCCGTTGGCCTTGACAGCCTTGAGAAGGTCGAAACCGTCTTCCCGGGGATCCTCGAAATAGTCGGTTCCGCTGCCGGCGAGAAGGTCCAGGCTCTTGTTCGTGGCAAGGTAGCGGGTAACCTTTTCAATGCTGTCGCGCTCGGCGGTGTGGGCATAGAACACCGACGGGGTGGCGTCGGCCAGGTCGCCGAGGGTCACCACACCGGTCGCCTTGCCCTGGGCGTGGAAATAGTCACATAGGTTGGGATATTCGACTGAACCGTCCTCATTGGCGGCGATATGTCTTGTCCAGGACAATTCTCCGGTTGCAAGGGCGCTTCCTCCGGATGCGGAGTCACCGATGAAGTCGTCGTTGGGATTGTAGAACTGGAGTCCCATCATCTTCATCCTAAGCATAGACAGGTCCCTGCCGTTGGCATAGGCTCCCGACAGGATCTGTCCGAGACCCATTCCGTCGCCGATCAGGAAGATAACGTTCTTGATCTTCTTGTTGGAAGCGTCGTTCCTGTAAGTGGGGGAGTAGACCTCGATGCCCTTGCTGAGCTGCATCTTCTCGTTCTGGAAACCCTGGAAGTCACGGGTCGCCTTGTCCAGTCTCTTGGTACCGGTGACTCCGGCCTGGACGGCGTGGCGGCCTATCCTGAAATTCTTGTTGGTCCAGTTGCTGAAGAACAGGGCGCACTGGGCGGGGTAGTCCGTGTTGAAGAAATCCACTCCCAGCTTGTGAAGGGTGAAATAAGCCGTCGTTCCTTCCGGAGCATCCCAGAACCGGATCGGTTTCCCTGCTTCATGTGCCGTTTCGATGGCCTTGGTCACGGCCTCCAGTTCAGAATTGATCATCCTTCCCTTGCCGTTCCAGTTGCGGGCGAACTTCCTGAAGTCGGTGCTGATCATGGCTATACGCTTCAACTGCTCGGGAGTATAGTTCAGTTTCCCGTCCTTGAAATCACCGTCGAACCAAAGCCAGGAAGGCCATTTGCCGAAATCTTCGGGGGCGGGCTCGTTTCCGGTGATGACGATCTTGACTCCGTTCTCAGTCGTGAACACGTCCGGATATTCCTCGGCCAGGGCTATGACGCCGGGCAGGGATTCCCCGGTCTTGAGGTCCACTACCAGCTGAAGCCGGTCGTCGCTGCCTTTCCACATCCGTCCTCCGTTCTCACGGAATGTCTTTACGATGGGTTCGATATACATTTTGCGGAGGCTGCGTTCAGCCGTGACATCCTTCCTGTTGTGCGCTACCAGGATCTCGCCGTCCTGCAGGAACACGTCGGCCTCGATGGAGGCGCAGTGCTGGGAATATGCCTCCCAGAAAGGTACGGTCCTGTTGTAGTCGTTGTGGGAATGGTAGATGATCGGCAGTTGCTGTGCGTAAGCCGCAAGCGTGACCAGAAACGTCAAAGAGATGGAAAGGATCCTTTTCATATAAGCATCAATGTATTATTGCGTTATCGGGTATACGGGAGAATCTCTTGTCGGAAGGGCTCTTCCAGCCCCAGGCAAGGGATTGCCCTTCATAGTCTTCAAGATACAGGAGCCGGAATGCGTGGTATCCCTTCAATAGAGGGATGCGACCGGTTGCGGAATACGCGCTGTGCGAGCCGTCGTTGTCCACCACGCGGGTTCCGTCTATCTCCAGAACGCCTCCGTCGTCACTGGAAACGAAAAACTCCCAGATGCCGTCGGACGCGATGTCAAGATAGCCTGTGAATATGTATCCGAAGTGGTCCTCATCGGGTGCACCCTTGATGGACGGGGTGGGCATCTCACCCCTGCTGACAACCTTGGAGGCAAGGACGTCCGCAGTGCAGGTGAAATTGCCGAGATGGTAGGTATAATTGCATCCAGGGCGGGGATTTCCGATGACTGTGGGTTTCCTGTAAATCGCGGGATAGGCGTGTATCCTGAACAGGGGACTGGGATCCAGGCCCTCCTTGAAAGCCTTTGCCGAGATGATGCAGTCCTTGTCTATTCCGAAAGGCTCGCTGAAAACAGGGGAGTTTTCATCAGGCTCTGAGCCGTCGAGGGTATAGTGGATGGTTGCGCCTTCGGTCCTGCTGAGGATGTTGACTGGGAAGGTTCCTTCGTACAGACAGGGATTGCCTTTGATGTATGGAACCGAGACCTGGTCACCGGCAGTAAGTGAATATGGAGCCGGCAGTCCGTCACGGCCGTTGTCCGGGGTGGGACTTAGGGAGAAGCTCAGTTCGCCTCCCTTCATCAAGGTTTCGTAATCGATGAAATGCTGTCCGACAGGTTCTCCGTTGAACGTCACGTTGGAGATGTATTGATATTCCGGATGGTCCGCGGTGATCTTAAGCTCTTTGCCGTTGCCCAGGGTGATGACGGCCTTCTTGAACACAGGAGCCGCGAACAGGAATTCTCCGGTTCCGGGGCAGGCAGGATATATTCCGAGTGCGGACAGCACGTACCAGGCAGACATCTGGCCGCAGTCTTCGTTGCCGCATATGCCTTCGGGAGTGGCGGCGTACATTTCGTCCAGCATCTGGCGTACCCTTGCCTGTGAACTTGAAGGTCTCCCGGTCCAGTAGTACATGTACGCCGTGGAGTGGCTGGGCTCGTTGCCGTGGGCATACTGGCCGACAAGCCCGGTCATGTCGCCTATCCTTGTCCTCGAGTCACGTTCATCATAGGTGAACAGGGAATCCAGTGCAGCATTGGCGCTGTCTATGCCACCCAACTGTGCCACCAGGCCGTTGATATCGTGGGGTGCGAAGAAGCGGTACTGCCACGGGACACCTTCGGTAAAGTCCCGGGTACTGACTATCCCGCTGAATGGAGAAGACCAGTTACCTTCATCGTTCCTCGGGCGCATGAATCCGGTGGAGGAATCGAAGAGGCATAGGTATCGGCGTGCCCTGGCGTCATATTCGGAAGCCAGGTCCTTATGTCCGAGATCCTCCGCCATGCGGGCTATGCACCAGTCGTCATAAGCAAATTCCAGGGTCTGGGAGACGGACTCTCCCATACGGTTGGAAGGAATGTAGCCGTATTGGTTGTACAGGGGGGAATTCTCGTTCTTGTTGGAGGTTTCGACCATCGCCTGCAGGGCCCTCTCGCCGTCGAAGCTGCGGATTCCGCGCAGCCAGGCGTCGGCTATTACGGGAATTGCGTGGTATCCGATCATGCAACCCGTATCGCTGGTTCCTAAAGGCCATTTCGGGAGTACTCCGTCGCAGTCATACATATCCAGCAGGCTGAATACCATATCCTCGACCAAGCCGGGATTGATCAAAGTCTGCAGGGGATTCCAAGAGCGGAACGTGTCCCAGAGCGAAAGGGTCGAATAGAAACTCCGTCCCTGAGGAGCGGAGGCGATCTCCTGACTGTGGTTGCGGTAACGACCGTCCAGGTCTGACATGAGGTTGGGGGAAACCATGGTGTGGTACAGGGCTGTGTAGAAGATGGTCATCCTCTCTGACGATCCTCCTTCGACCTTGACCTTGCCCAGGTTATTGGCCCAGAGCATCCTGGTCTCAGCCCTCACGGCGTCGAAATCCTTGTCTCCAACTTCCGCAATCCTGTTCCGTTCGGCACTCTCGGCATCCACCTCGGAAAGGCCAACGCTCACGGTTACCTCTTCAGTACCTTCCGGGAAGGTGAGCAGGTAGCGGTCTTCTCCTTCATCCTTGCATCCTGAGAAAGGAACGGAGAAACTGGCCGAGAAGAACATATAGCGGTCGGGGGCCCATCCGGAGATGTGGCGTCCTCCCTGGACCAGCCTGTCTGAAACGGCGTTGAATGATATGCTGTCCGGAATGCAGTCTCCTATGGTATGCCTCATGTCGATCCTGATCCGGGGTTCTCCCTTGATGGGGAAGGAATACCTGTGTATTCCGGCATGGCTTGTAGCTGTAAGCTCTGCGGTGATTCCATTCTCCTTGAACCTCACCCGGTAGTATCCAGGAGATGCGGTTTCATCCTCGTGGGAGAAGGGGAGAGGGGCGATGTCGCCCATTGACGGAGTGAAAAGGAAATCTCCGAGGTCCTGGCAACCGGTTCCGCTGAGATGGGTGTGCGAAAAACCCAGGATGGTGGAGTCGCTTGTATGGTATCCCGAACTGCCGTCCCAAGTCCTGTTCCGGGTATCCGGGCTCAGCTGCACCAGTCCGAAAGGAGTAGTGGCACCCGGGTAAGTATGTCCATGGAATCCGGTTCCTATGAAAGGGTCGACTGATTCAACCGGAGTCTTTCCGCCGGTACAGGATGCCGCAGCCAGGAGGATGACCGCAGCAACTATGGGGTGTAAGCGCATCGCGAAGCGTTTTAGTGTTCAATCAATTTCAAATATACAAATATAAACAACAGCGGCTTGATTCAAAGACGATTTTCCGCTGCAATACACCTTAATTCACGCAAAAAGGCGGACTTTTATTCTGTTAAATATTTGAAATACTCGTCAATGTCGCGGAGTTTTGGAAGGCGGGCGATATACACCTGGTCTCCAAGGTCGTCCGCCAGAGCCGCGCTCATGCGGGTGCAGAGGGAGATCCTGTCCCCGTAGCGTTGCATTATGTCCTGGTGCGAATGCTTGTAGCTATGGACATCCCGCCTGCCGACATAGGCGCAGTAGAACTGCTCACCGAAATCTTTCCGGCGCTCGCCGAAAGCGACCATGTCAGCCCATATCTGGAACACGTCCGTAGAGTGGGCGTAGTTCATCATATCGGGTGTGAGACCTCCCGGGGGGCGCATATTCACTTCAAGACCCACATAATCGCCTTTCTTCCCCAGTCCTTCCCGGTCCCTGTCGAGTTGGAAGAATTCAAGGTGGACGAAGCGGTTCCTGATTCCGAAGGCCTTGACGGTGCGCCTGCCGATGGAGGCCAGCTTGGCCGGAACTGTCTTGTTGGTCCAATAACAGGTGTCAAGGTTGCCGTGGACGATATCCATAATCGGGGTGGGGAAGACAGAGTTGTTCTCGAAGACCGGTTCCATCCTGTCATTGAATATCGCGTCGTAAGAAACCAGGAGCCCGGTTATGAACTCCTCCATCACGAACAGTTGACAGTTGTCCTCGTGATCCTTGAACCACCTTTCCAACTCTTCGTACGAGTGAAGCTTGAACGTTCCTGTCGCACCGACGCCATTGTCAGGCTTGGCGATGATCGGGAAACCGGTCTTTCCGGCAAAGGCTTTGACCGCTTCCAGGCCCTCGGAGCATTTGACCTGCCGGGCTGTCGGGATACCGCCTTTCCGGTAATATTTCTTCATCTCGGACTTGTTCTTGATCGCCGCGACATGGTCCGACTGGATTCCGGTGGTGACATTGAAGTCCGTCCTCAGGCGGGCGTCCTGTTCCAGCCAGTATTCGTTGTTGGACTCGATCCAGTCTATCTTGCCGTATTTATGGGCGAACCAGGCCACGGCCCTGTACATCTCGGAGTAATCCTCCAGATTGTTGACCCTGTAATAATCCGTAAGGTTTTCCCTGAGTTGCCAGGGTAGATTCTCCCACGGCGTGTCCGCTATTCCGAGGACGTTGATACCGTTTCTTCTGGCACCGGCGCAGAACTGCCAGTAACCCTCGGGGAAATGGGGTGAAATGAATACTAAGTTCACGAAACTGTATGTTTTATTCTCTTCTGACACTTTTCTCATACTGCCGCCCGTTATCTCCCAAGCCTCTCCGAAAAGGGTTGACCTTCCGTCTTTCACCATAACGTATCCTCCGTCAGGGAATGTGTAGAAGCGGTGACGGTGACTGTCCGGGAAGACCACGTCTTCAAAGAGGCGTTTGCCATCCAGGATGACGTTCCGGACCTGGTGGTAGTGCGGAATCAAGTTGATGTCCGTCAGGCCCAATCCCCTGAGCCAGCGCCTGTAGCCGGGATTGACGGCCTCACCGGGCAATTCCGGATGTGAATACACCATATCGGCGCAGTTCATGCTTCCGGCGCTGCATCCCATGACGACACCCTTGTAGCCTTCCAACAGTCCTTTCAGGCCGATTTCGTTGATGAATCGGTTCTGGGTCGGGACGTGACCTCCGCAAAGGATTATCCAATCCGCTTTTTTCACGAGGTCACGTGCTTCGGAAGCGTTTCGACGGTCCAGCATCACTGTCTTGCGAGGAATAATGCCGGATTTCGATATGCAGTCCGACATACCCTTAAGGACCGAGTCGGTGAAGGCCACATCATCCGGCGCGGCGCTCACAAGCAAAATGAAAGGCCTCTCGGGCAGTTCCGCTTTCACGCGGTCAAGAAAACCATTGTCCGAAGTAAAATGGTCCTCTCCGTATCTAGTCGGGCTTCCTGTCAGGAACAGTGTCATAACGCCCGCGAAGATACTATTTTTTTCAGAGAAAGAGGCTAAAACACTCTTACACCAGCCCCTGCGCCATCATCGCGTCGGCCACTTTGATGAAACCTGCGATATTGGCTCCGTTGACATAGTTCACGTGACCGTTTTCGTCGGTGCCGTATCTGACACAAGCCTCGTGGATATCTTTCATTATCCTGTGAAGCTGGGCGTCAACCTCCTCGGGAGTCCATTTGAGCCTCATCGAGTTCTGGGTCATCTCGAGTCCGGAAGTCGCAACTCCGCCGGCATTGGAAGCCTTTCCCGGAGAATACAGGATTCCGGCGTTTTGGAACACGGCGATCGCTCCTGGCTCGGAAGGCATGTTGGCTCCTTCCGCCACGCACTTGCATCCGTTGGCTATCAGCGTCTTGGCCTCATCCTCGTTGATCTCGTTCTGGGTGGCGCAGGGAAGGGCGATGTCGCACTTGACTCCCCAGGGCCGCTGGCCGGGATAATAGGTGGCGGTGGGGTATTTTTCGGCATATTCGCGGATCCTGCCGCGATAGATGTTCTTGAGTTCCTTCACATATTCAAGTTTCTCTGCGTCTATTCCGTCCGGATCATAGACGAAGCCGTCGGAATCCGACATCGTGACGACCTTTCCGCCAAGCTGGGTGGCCTTTTCGACCGCATGCTGGGCAACGTTTCCGGCACCGGACACCAGGATGGTCTTGCCCTCGAAGGACTCCCCTTTTGTGGAGAGCATCTCGCTGGTGAAATAGCATAGACCGTAACCGGTGGCCTCCGGTCTCAAGGGGCTTCCTCCCCATCCGGCGCCTTTCCCTGTGAGGACGCCGCCGAACTCGTCGCGCAGCCTTTTGTATTGGCCGAACAGGAAACCGATTTCACGTCCTCCTACGCCGATGTCGCCGGCAGGGACGTCGGTGTCTTTACCTATGTGCCGGAACAGTTCCGTCATGAAACTCTGGCAGAATTTCATCACCTCGTCCTCGGATTTACCGCGGGGATTGAAATCGGAACCTCCTTTCGCACCGCCCATCGGGAGGGTAGTCAGGGAGTTCTTGAAAGTCTGCTCGAAAGCGAGGAACTTCATGATCGAGAGGTTGACGGAGGCATGGAAACGTATTCCTCCCTTATATGGTCCGATAGCGCTGTTCATCTGGACCCGGAAACCACGGTTGATCTGCACATCCCCGTTGTCATCAAGCCAGGGAACCCTGAATATCACAACTCTTTCGGGCTCCGCTATCCTTTCCATGATCTTTCGCTTAATGAGGTAAGGATGTGCTTCAAGATAGGGGGCGAGGCTCGTCACAACCTCCCTGACCGCTTGATGGAATTCGTGCTCACCGGGGTTCCGGGAAACGATGTCTTCCATAAACGCCTTGACGTAATTCTCGGCTGTGTAATACATGGTGATTATATTTATTAAGTTCGTCTGATCATAAAGAAAGGGAATCAATATCTTTTTACCAAGACATTTCGGGATTATATCGTTTTGTAATCATCGTAATATCCGGACCTTGTCTGATATCCGGCGGATAGGCCGGTGGTCTTCAGGTGCTCGGTAGGAAACAAATACCGTTATTTTCTGCCCGATCGAGGACCTGAGGTTGCCGACCGGCAAGGAAAGGGCCGTTTTTCTTACCCTTTGACCACCAGGCACCTGTGAGGGCATATTGCATGAAAAGCCAGCCCTTTTTGGCGGCATCTTTTCATGCATGGAATTTCGGTGTAGATAGCTGTAAACTAAATCAATTGGCGATCACTGTATCTTGATTGTCATCGGGACTTCCAGCCGCAGGCCACCCCACTTGTCATCGACGGTAATGATCTGTCCCTCTATTGTCTGCCCAGAAGTATAGCCATATTCCTGCAAGAGTTCACTGTTGAGTCTCCATTCCAGGTTCATCGGGTTCTGGGACATGATGACGTCCTTGTTTTTGTTGTCGAAGGCAATCCATTCACCATTGACCTTTACTTCCGCTCCTGGAATGCTGAAGATGACGCCCTTATAATAGCCCTTGTCGAGATGGATTGTTTCTCCGCTAGAAATGGTGGCGGGAAGGTTTTGAGGGGAGAGATATTTCTTATACAGACCTGCCGGATTTATAAGTTGCAGTGGCTGCGTCTGCCCGTCGAGCCTGATGTAATCCGTCAAGCAGGTTGACCTGACCATGTCCAGCAGTTCGAACACATCCTTGGCTTCCGCATACATCTGGAAACAGACACCCATCATGGCGACATTTACATAGTTTGGGAAAGAACACTGATACGTATAATTGTTTCCCCATTCAGCCTCGATTGTTCCAGTTCTTTCAGAATGGTGAGGGAATGCTCGCCCAGAGAAAAGAACCAAATCGTGGAATCCAACTGGAAAACGAGCGCTAGAGAAGATATTGTTTGATTGGTCCGCATCTCCCTTGTCATTGGTTCCTGTGGTCACAAGTAAAGCTATATCAGCTTCTGGATCGTTTTTGCCATTTGCATTTGATTGTAAAGAGTAGAATCCATGCTCGTTTCCATCAACATCGCGTTGGTAAGTAAGATTAACAAGGACTCCATTGTCTTGTCTAATATTTCCGCCAGACTTGAATATGATCAGTTGTCCGGCTGTGCAAAGCCTTCTGACTGCATCATTTTCACGCCATCTTATAAAACTATCTTTGCGGCCTTCCGCATATGAAGAACAACCCATAATCACGATAGCTTCCGGGTTTCCATCAATGAAATACTTTAGTTTTTCCTGCCATTCTTTACCAGACGTATATACTACATTGAGATGAGCATTCCGAATGATATTGTTGATTATTGACCATTCTGCGTGCGCATGGGCGTCTCCACTACCACCAAACTGCCCTTCCCCAATCACGTCGAAGTTGTCATAACCCAAAGGATACTCCTCCATCATCCCGGTATGAAGCCGTCCCATTAGTTGTTGATACTCTTCCCGAGTGTGATTCCCAGCCCCATATTCCCACATCATATCCCGGATCCTTGTCGCTTCG
>JAEEGH010014730.1_pt1 | contig 17111 bp, 8 predicted proteins | sample 9134181 | NCBI WGS metagenome assembly JAEEGH01 (sample SAMN16246544, study PRJNA631951) | gut metagenome | biome: gut microbiome; feature: rumen; material: DP-attached | host: Bos | place: Iran: Karaj | collected 2018-10
TACCAGGATGCCGTTTTCATAGGTGAGGCTGATTGAGACGCCGTCGAATTTGAGCTCGCAGACGAACTCCACTGGCTCTTCGATGGTTTTCTCGATGCGTTTTATGAAGTCGATGATCTCGTCTCGGTTGTATGAGTTGGCGAGCGAAAGCATTGGGTAGCGGTGTTTTACGGTCGGGAACTCCTTGGTAAGGTCACCACCAACTCTTTGGGTGGGTGAAGTGGGCAACGCCAGTTCAGGAAACTCCTTCTCAAGTGCGATGAGCTCGTTCATCAGCATGTCGAAATCGTAGTCGCTGATGCTCGGCTGTGCCAAAACGTAATACCTATAGTTGTGATTATCAATCGTTTCGCTCAGTTCCGCAATCCGTTTTCTCGCCTCGTCAATGGTCATAATCTGTTATTTTGTGAAAAATTCAGGAGAAAATGACATGAAAAACACAATTGTGTTTATTACTGCAAATATTGCATATAAAGTCACTGATAACCAACGGTTTCGTGTCCAAAATGCTGAGTTTTTATAGTATTCTTTCCAGCCCACGAAGCCCGTTATGATGAACGTCGGAATCAGAGTGTATGTATATATCCACAGTCTGTTCGGGAAAACCGTATAAAACAGCAGTAGCATGAATGTCGGCATGAAAAGCAAAATGTATTTGCGCCACACTCTGAAAAATCCAAACAGCAACATCACGCTCAACGGCAGTACCACGAGGTATAACATGGTGACTACCAACGATGTGGATTCAAACATCCATTGGAAATTGTTGTTGAAGAGGTATATGCCGCTATTTTTGAAAAAACCGATCATATTGACAAACGGACGATGCCAGATGATTAGGTCGGTTATTGTTTGCGTAAACAAAACCGCGATGACATAGCCGATTATTGTCATCAGGGCACCTTTCCAGTTTTTCAAAACCAGAAGCGCCATCAGCACACCTATATAAAATACGAGGCTTTGGTAGTAAACCGCGAAACCGAGTCCGAGGCAGAATCCCGCTATTATGAAAGTGGTGCGGTGAAACTTGTCTATCTCTTTGTTATTCAGTAAGTTATCTTGTTTTACTATAAGTAAAGTACCATAAAGGAGGAATGGCAGGCATACCACTTGGGGCAGCGGATGCACGCTCACATACGGCATACTCCACAGACATGCCAGCAGTAGCGCCACTTCGAGAGCTGTCGTTTTGTCGGCTATGATTTTGACTATTCTATATCCTAACGTGATGATTAACAATGAGAAAGCACCCAATATCAGTCGCATCGGATACACAATCCAAGGATTGGAGAGCCATGACATTGGCACTTCGTAATAGTTAAAGTATTGATCTTCAGCCATATAGCCTCCTGTAAATATCGCCGCCACGAATTTTAGAGCTATCGCGAACAGCAATATCAGCAAGAGAGGGTGCTTTACGCTGAAGAATAACAGTTTCTCTTTCATAATCAATGCGTTATCTATTTGTAGTCGCAGTCTACGTTCATGCCAAGATTTTTAAGGTCTTCCTCGTAGGTGCGGCAGTCTTTCTTTGTGTAGGCGCTGTAAATCAGCTCTTCGGCACCCGAATCGTGATAAGTGCAGATGCAACGACGCTCGCATGACGGGAAAACAATAGCGATAATAGCCAATAACAATAATACAAACAACATTTTCTTCATAAAACAAAGTTTAACTTGCAAAAGTAACAATAATTTGCCAAACGTCCAAAGAATTTTTTAAAATTAATTTTTCATGAAGATGTATTGATTTGTAAAAAAATGTATAACTTTGTTGTTTAATGAAATTGGTTTAAAAACTGGATGGCTATGAAAACAAGATTTCTTTTATCATTGATATTCATGCAGTTATCGGCATTGCTGTTTGCTCAAGATGTTGAAGTTGGCGAATGGTGGAATGATTTGGACGTGTATCAGATCAACAAAATGCCACCACGAGCTGATGTGGTCAACAATGGTAAATATCTCAACGGTGACTGGAAATTCGCCTATTGCGACAGTCCGAAAGACAGATTTCAGGACTTCTACAAGCCCAATTATGACGCGAATGATTGGAACACAATACCGGTGCCAGGCAACTGGGAACTGAACGGCTACGGCAACCCTGTTTATGTGAACGTGGCGAACGAGTTTAAGTCAAATCCGCCTTACGCCCCTACGGAATTCAATCCGGTGGGACAGTACCGTCATGATTTTGAGGTGCCAAAAGAATGGGAAAACCAAAACGTTTATCTGAAAATCGGCGCAGTGAAATCAGCTATGTATCTGTGGATTAACGGTCAGTTTGTGGGCTATTCCGAGGATTCGAAAACGCCGGCTGAATTCGACATAACACCTTATATTATTTGTGGCAAAAAAAATCTGTTGGCATTGGAAGTCTATCGTTTCAGCGACGGCTCTTACATGGAAGCCCAGGATTTCTGGCGCATGAGCGGAATTACCAGAGATGTGGTAATCTATTCAAAACCAAAGCTTAACATATTCGATTACTTCGTAAAAGCCGGTCTTGACGAGAATTATGAGAACGGTACACTGGAGTGTGACGTGACGTTGAATTTCGATCCTGAAACGCATCCAAAGAGTTTCTACGTGAAATTGATGTTGACAGGTTGGGATAAAAATGGAGAGATTTCAACTACGACGTATGAAAAAAAGATTAGAAAAAAAGATCTTAAGCCATGTTATGACAAAGGTTTTTATGATGTGCATTTCGACAAGACGACGATTGAGGGAGTAAGGCCTTGGTCAGCAGAAAAACCGACGCTTTACGTTATGAGTGTTAATGTAACAGATGGTAAAGGCAATATAATTGATCATATCGTACAAAAAATCGGATTCCGCACAACAGAGGTGAAAGACGGTCAGCTTTTGGTGAACGGAAAGCCTGTCTTGATAAAAGGTGTAAACCGTCACGAACACTCAGGAATTACTGGACAATACGTCGATCATGAGACCATGGAGCGCGACATTCAGCTGATGCTCGAAAACAACATCAATACCGTTCGTACATGCCATTATCCGGATGATGAGTATTGGTACGAACTATGCGACAAATATGGAATTTACGTCATCGACGAGGCCAACAACGAGTCGCATCCGCAGGGCTATGAGGAAAACAGCCTCGCCAAGAAAGAAGAGTGGAAAGATGTGTTTTTGTATCGTTGCAAGAACATGGTCGAACGCGACAAGAACCATCCGTCGGTGATAGTATGGTCGGTAGGTAACGAATGCGGCAACGGCGTGTGCACTAAGGCCTGCTACGACTGGATGAAACAGCGTGACACACGTCCGGTTATATGCGAGCGCGCCATCTACGATTACAATACCGACTACATCGGTCTGATGTACGCTGACGTCGATTATCTTATAAAATTCGCTGAAAATCATATAGATAGCCTAAACCGTCCGTTTATCATGGTGGAGTATTGCCATGCAATGGGCAACAGCTGCGGCGGATTGCAGGATTATATGGAGGTGTTTGAGAAATATCCTCAGCTTCAAGGCGGCTGCATCTGGGATTTCGTCGATCAGACCATAATACAACACGACTATAAAGGCGATAAGTGGTATGCGGCAGGTGGTGACTTGGGCTCGATTCCTGATTGCGGCAACGACGACAGCTTCTGCGTCAACGGCCTGGTGACCAGCGACAGGATTCCGCATCATCACATGGACGAGGTGAAGAAATGCTATCAGAACATCCGGGTGAAGCCTTACCGCATGGTCGACGGCGTGTTTGAGGTCGAAAACCATTACAACTTCACCAATCTGTGCGATTTTGACTGTGAATATGTGGTGTTTTCAAATGAAAAGACATTGATGAAAGGTAACATCAACCTTGACTGCGAGCCGGGGAAAACACAGAAGGTGTATATCAGATTGCCGGAGTCGATTTTCTTCACTGACAATCCTAATGTGGAGTTTTTCGTGAATTTCTCGTTTAAGATAAGACACGACAACAGTCTTCTACCAGCAGGATATGAAATCGCATACGAGCAGCTGCAGTTCGACGTGCCGATTAAGGAGGAAGTTAATTTCGATAAAATCGAAAAACTCAATCTGACGCAGAATAAAAACGTTATCCTGTTGAGTAACAATGATTTCAGTTTTACTATCGACAAAAACGAAGGCGTCCCGACTTCATATATATACAAAGGTGTGGAGATGCTTGCCGGCGCAATGAGACCTAACTTCTGGCGTGCGCCGACATTGAATGACGATGTCGACTGGAACGGTCGCCGCAAATGGGAGCAGGCAGGCTTGGACAGCCTTGAGTTAGGCAACAAGTTCTTTGAAGTCAACCGAATTGACAAAGGAACCGTTGAGGTTTGTGTCGACCTTGAGTTTTTAAATAAAGAAGGTGAATTGGTATTGAAAACCAATCAGTTATATCTTGTAAATGGCAATGGAAAAGTCGATGTCGCGATGACGGTGATGCCGACGGAACTTGTAAAGACGTTCCCGAAGATTGGCACACAATTGCGTATGCCGCTTGGTTTCGACAAGGTGAGATATTTCGGCAAGGACACCGAAAACTACCCGGATCGTAACGCCTCGGGCAGGGTGGGAGTGTACGAACGCAATGCCGCCGACTTCTTCGAGATGCACGAGGAGCCTCAGGAGAGCGGTAACCGCACAGAGGTTCGTTGGTTTGAAATCGCAGACGAAAAAGGCAATGGCATCCATGTGAGTTGCGGCGAGGAACACCTGAATTTCAGTATCTATCAGTATTCCGACGAGGCTCTGACGAAGGCTGAGAGAATAAATCAGATTACACCAGCCGACTTCTGGACTGTGAACATCGACTATAGGCAGGCACCGTTGGGAACTGCCACTTGTGGTCCGGGTGCACTCGACAAATATCTGATAAAGAATGAGATAGATGAATACTCATTTACCATCAGCCCTTTGAAAAATAAATTTTAAATCTTTAAATTTTTGAATTATTAAATTTTGAGAATATGTTTAAAGGTCATCCAAAAGGTTTGTACGCCCTCGCTCTTGCCAACACTGGCGAGCGTTTCGGCTATTACACCATGCTTGCAATCTTCGTGTTGTTTTTGCAGGCAAAATTCGGTCTCACAGCTCAGGCGGCTGGACAATATTACGGCATCTTCCTTGCCGCGGTTTATTTCATGCCAATCATAGGCGGATACATCGCCGACAAGTTCTGGGGCTTCGGAAAGACTGTTGTTACTGGCATCTTGGTGATGTTCACAGGCTATCTGCTGCTGTTTACACAGAAAGACGCCTCCGGCGGCATGGCGTTCACCATGATGATCATCGCTCTGTTCTGCATTGCGGTGGGAACGGGCTTGTTCAAAGGCAACCTGCAGGTGATGGTGGGCAACCTCTACGACGACGCCAAATACGCCGCCAAACGTGACGGCGGTTTCAGCCTGTTTTACATGGCGATAAACATAGGCTCGATGTTCGCGCCTACCACGGCAACGGCTGTCACTAACCTCTTCCTTGGAAAGAGCGGCTACACCTACGACGCCAACATCCCTTCGTTGGCACATCAGTTCCTCGATGGCACGATAAACGCAGATGGCATGGCTCGACTGGAGACTTTGGCGGGCTGTCAGACAGGCTTTGGCGGCGACATGACTGCTTTTTGTCAGAACTATATCGATTCATTATCAGTGGCTTACAGCTACGGCTTCGGCGTGGCTTGCATCTCGTTGATACTCTCGATAGCCATTTATTTCGGCTTCCGCAGGACATTCAAACACGTCGACGTACGCAAGGACAAACAGTCTTCGACAGAGGAAAAGGTCGTCGAACTCACTCCGAAGCAGACCAAAGACCGTGTAGTGGCACTGTTTTTGGTGTTTGCTGTCGTCATATTCTTCTGGATGGCGTTCCAACAGGCTGGCTTGACACTCACATATTTCGCTCGTGACTATACAGCATCCGTTGCGACAGGCTGGACACGAATCGGTTTCGACGTCTGGACGTTGGCGATGATTGCCGTCGGCGTTTATGCCTTATTTGGAATATTTCAAAGCGATACGAATAAAGGGAAACTGTTGTCGGGACTGCTGCTTGCGGCATGTGCGGCGGGCGTATGGTATAAAGCTGTCACCGTTGACGACAACGTCGAGTTGCTTCCGCAGATATTCCAGCATTTCAACCCGTTCTTTGTGGTGGCATTGACGCCAGTATCGATGGCGTTGTTCAGTGCCTTGGCGAAGAAAGGCAAAGAGCCTTCGGCACCACGTAAGATTGCTATGGGAATGCTTGTGGCGGCCTTGGGTTACTGCGTGATGGCGGCTGCCTCTGTCGGCTTGCCTTCACCGAAAGAGCTTGAAGCTACTGGCGGCGTGAGTCCGATATTGGTATCGCCTAACTGGCTGATTTCCACTTATTTGGTGCTGACATTCGGCGAGTTGCTGCTCAGCCCGATGGGAATCTCCTTCGTGTCGAAAGTGGCTCCTCCGAAACTAAAAGGTCTGATGATGGGACTGTGGTTTGGCGCCACCGCCATAGGCAACTATCTGACTTCAGTCATCAGCTCGATTTGGAATACTGGATTGTCATTAGTTATGATTTGGGGCGTCTTGATAGTGCTTTGTGTGATTTCGGCCATCTTTATGTTCTCTATGATGAAACGATTGGAGAACGCGACAGCAGAGTGTTGAACATAGTTTGAAAATCATGAGAAAATTGTTGTTGTTATCGTTATTAACTGCATATTGGTTTGGCTCATCTGCCCAAGACCTCGACAGCTTGTATGGCGTTTTTGAGCGAAACAGAGGTGAGGCGGCCTATCGTGCGGCAGTGGCGATTGACGAGGTCATCGGACGCGAACCGAATTTCACTATCGAGACCGACAAAGACGAAATCAAGATGAAGGTGTTGCGCACAATGATTCTGTATTATTTCAACAACAATGATTTTCAACATGTTATACAATATTCTGAAATCGGGATAGAGCATTATCAGAATATTGGTGACCTCTTCAACGAAGCAGGCTGCATCATGACATTGGCAAATGCCTACCAGCGTTTTGGCCAGCTTGACAAGGCAATAGAGTGCTACAACCGCTGTTGCGACCTCATGGATGAGATCGGAGGCGACATGGCAGCGGTCAACAAACGGTATGTGATGAACAATATCGCGGAGATTCACCTTGCGATGGGCGAACTGGAGACGGCCGAAGAGATGTACTTGAAATGCATCGAGATGCTTGGCACTATTGAAGTTAGCGACACAGCCTCGAATCTCGATTTGGCGACCTATTACCAGAATCTCGCCGAGGTGCGCATAGCTCAAAATAATCCCGAAGCTGTCAGTTTTGCAGAGCAGTCGCTCGACCTATCGCAGAGATATGAGGACACTCCTCATAAGATTATCAATAGGTTAGTCGCGTTGTCAAAAGCATACAGGCTCGTCGGACGTGATGACGAGGCTGATTATTTGATGGATGAGGCATTGCTTATCGCTCAAGATAACGGCGAGACGTTTTTGGAGACAAGCATCTATCTACAGAAAGGCGACTATGCCAAAGCTATCGCGATGGCTGACGAGAATCATTATGACGAGCTGCTCCAAGAAGCACTCGAAGGAGCGTATCGCATTGAACGTGAACGCAATCCGCGCCTGGCATTGGAATACTACGAGCGAAGCATGGTGATGAAAGACTCAATATTCAACGAGAACCAACAGCAGCTCATCCGTGACTATCAGGTGCGCTATGCAACGGCTGAAAAAGAACACGCCCTGGAGCTGGAACAGGAAAAATCAAAACGTAACAGATTGTATATCATGGTGTTGACGATAATGGCACTATTGCTTTTAATCATCGCTATGATATGGTACCGGCTTGCGATGGTCAGAAAGAAACGAAACAAAGAGCTGGCGCATCTCAACGAGACTAAGAACCATCTGCTGTCTATAGTCTCGCACGACGTGAAGACACCTGTTGGGGCCATGTGCCAGGTGTTGCGCGGCATCACCGACGGTTATGAGTCCATAATGGACACCGACAAGAAAGCCCAACTTATGATGCTGCGTTCGTCGGCGGAGGCGTTGAAAGATCGTATGGAAAACATCATACAATGGGTGAAACAAGAGCTGGCCAACAGTGTTGTGACACCTAAACAATTTAACGTCAATGAGTTAGTCGAGGATTGCATCAAGACACAGGCGGCGGCGATAGGAGCAAAGTCGCTAAAAGTCACAAACGATGTGCCTCATTATCTGACGGCATACGACGACATGAACGTGGTGAGTCTGGTGCTTCAGAATCTGCTCGGAAACGCAGTGAAGTTCTCATATCCCAATGGCGATATTGTCATCAATGCTGTACATAAAGGTGAAAGAATATGGCTCTCGGTGGCCGACAACGGCATGGGCATCAGCGAGAAGAAACTTGAAAAGATTTTCAATTTCATGACCTCGTCGGCTCAAGGCACCAGCGGAGAGACGGGCACCGGCATCGGATTGTTCGTGAGCAAGCAGTTTGTCGACAAAATAGGCGGCAAGATCACCATCGAGAGCGCTAAAGACAAAGGCACGACGGTCAGTTTCAGTATAAAAAACAAAATGTTGGAAAGATGATTGAAAAGATTGACAAAGAGATACGAATACTTATTGTCGAGGATCAGCCTGTTTGCAGACTCGGCATCCGTATGACATTGAGCGGTTCCGACATCAAACACAGGATTTTGTCGGAGGCTGAGAATGTGGCTCAAGCCGTAGATTTCCTTGAGAAACACGGCAAGGACATCGATTTGGTGTTGCTCGATTATGTGCTCCCCGACGGCACCGGAATGGATGTCATCGATGCAGTCAAACGTCTTCATATAGAGGCTAAGATCGTGATACTCTCGGGTGAGGCGGGCGGTGCCATCCTCAAACAGCTGATGGATGCCGGTGTCAACGGCTTCATGAGCAAGAGCGTCAACCCGGAGGAGATCGCCGTGGTGCTCAACTCGGTGATGCAAGGTCACGACTACACCGGCGAAGGTCTGATGCGTATCGAAGACGACCTTAAAGCCGATTATGAAACAATGAAAAGCCTGACGCGACGCGAGATGGAACTCGTGACACTATGTGCTAACGGATTGAACGCCAAGCAGATAGCCGAGGAGATGAACGTCACACCTCACAGCGTTGAAAATATGAAAAGCACAATTTTCGCCAAAGTAGGAGTGAAGTCGACCAACGAGCTTATCTTGTATGCCTTCAGAGTCGGATTAATCAGCTGATTGTTGATATCTTTTCAGAAATTGAGGAGTTTTCTCCTTATTTTATTTGTTTTTTTCAAGATATTTTTGCAGGTGATAAAATGTGAGAACATTTTTACTCATTTGAAATTAAATCATTGAAAATCAAACAAATAAATCTTATAAAATGAAAAGAAAATCTTTACTGTTTTTATTAATTCTGGCTTTCGGACTGCCTTGGATGGCTAGTGCGCAGAAAACATTGCCGTATGAATACGGGTTTGAGAACCACGACTTGACAACCGAAGGGTGGACGATGCTGTCTTCATCGTTTAGTACAGGAATCGCTGCAAGCGGACATTCAGGCGAATATGGATTTATGTTTTATAAAAGTCCTGATCCTCAATATCTTATATCGCCGGAATTGAGTACTGCCACTAATGGATTGGCAGTTGAATTTTATTACAAAAGTAGTGCGGCAAGTTATCCAAAGCCTTTTAGGGTTGGTTACTCAACCACTGGAAATGGAGTTAGCGACTTTACTTTTGGCGATGAAATAACGACTACCAATGGCCAATGGACGTTTTTTAGCCAGACTTTCGATCGAAATACGAAGTATATCGCCATAAAGTATGAATATAATGCTTCATACACCGGTCTGTATATTGATGACTTTAATTTTGAAGAGTATTCGGCATATCCGAAACCGAAGAATCTTTTAGTGACAACATACACCTCGAGTACTGCCACACTTGACTGGGGTGCCCGCGTAGGTCAGAATCACTGGGATATATATTATACCACAAGTTTAACTGTTCCTGACGCTGGCACGACACCTTCAGTTGTCAACACGACAACCAAGCCTTACACTATTACGGAACTGGAGTCCGGTGTCACATATCATGCCTATGTTCGCGGAAACTATAACAACGGTGAGCATTTTAGCGACTGGAGTGATGCCTGTACATTTGAGGTTGGTTGTTATACGCCTACTATCGGTCAGAGTATGGCAACGTGCAACCAGGCTTATTTTGCGTGGACCCCTGTCGGTACTGAAACATCATGGCAGGTGGCTTTTTCCGATCAGCAAGGCTTTGATCCTGATGATGTTACGCCAGAAACAGTTACGACGCAGTATTATATAAAGGAAGACCTTGCGACTGGCGTTACCTATTATGCCCGTGTTCGTGCCGTTTGCGGTGCTGGCGACTACAGTGACTGGAGCGATGAAGTGAGCATGACAACAGAATGTATTGCTCCTTCAAATTTGCGTGCGACCAGTGTTTCTCCGAGCACTGCCACTTTGATATGGCAGCGGGGAAGCAATGAATCACAATGGCAGATTTCTTATTCTACAACAGCGAATTTTGCACCGGAAAACGGAACAATCTTAACTGTAAATGCTAATCCTTATACATTGGAAGAACTGACGTTGAACACCCAGTACTATGCATATGTACGTGCTGTTTGTGCTGAAACAATTTTCAGCGATTGGAGCTCTATCTGCACCTTTATGCCAAAATACGAGCTCACGGTGGGTAACGGGGCAAATTACAACTCATTCATACCAATTTGTACCTCAGCTATCGACTATACGACGAAAAGCCAGTTTATCGTTCCTGCTTCAGATTTGACCAATTTGCTATACGCCAACATCTCAAAAATGACTTTCTATGCGAATTCAGAGACGGGGAATATGGGTGCCGCCACTTTTGATGTCCTTATCAGTGAATTGAATGATGTGACAGCCTTTGAAAACTACGAGTTCTTTGATTGGTCGGAAATGACATCCGTGTATTCCGGGAGTCTCTCCGTCAGCGGAAGCAAGATGGAGATAATTCTCAATGCACCTTATCAATATATGGGTGGCGACTTATTGATTGGGTTTACGGAAACTGCTTCTGGCACTGGCAACAGCTTCGGCTGGTATGGTGCCGAAACTACAGGCTATAGCGCCTATGGCGGCTATGAGATGACTGCCTACAGTTATACTTCCTACAGCCGATATAAGTTTATGCCCAAAACCACTTTCAGCTATACTCCAGGCACTGCTCCGACATGTATGAAACCGAGCAATCTCAGTATCAGCCAGACTTCCATTTCTGCAACACTCACATGGACTGTCGGTGAAGATGAGACACATTGGAATGTTCAATATAAAGAGGCCTCGTCATCAGAATGGAGCAACATAATAGCCGTTGAAAACACGCCTACTTACACTTTAAATAACTTGTCACCGATCACTAATTATCAGGTGCGGGTGCAGGCCGACTGTGGAGGAGGAGACACGAGCGGTTGGATTACCGGTGCTTTTACCACTTCTTGCGGCCCGACGAGTGTTCCTTATACTCATGATTTTGACAATGACGCCACCGGATCAAGTGCGGTATTCCCACAATGCTGGACAAAAATCAACGATGCCGAAGATCCAAATTATGCCAACTATCCGTATGTGAGTGGTAGCAATGCTCATTCTGGATCAAACTGCTTGTTTTTCATGCGTTTGTATGATTACACCGCATTAAACCAAATCGCGGTTCTTCCCGAAATGAACGCTGATGTCAGGACGCTTCAATTGTCGTTCTATGCAAGATTGGGTAGCAGTACCAACCAGCCACTGTCAGTTGGTGTCATGACGGATCCAGAAGACGCTTCAACCTTCGTTAAGATAGAAGATGTAGCTATTGCATCCAATGAATACGCAGAATACACAGTAAGTTTTGCCTCTTACGCAGGCTCTGGTCATTTTATTGCTTTAAAATGCGAAAGGGCTGATGTTTACAACCAAATCTACGTCGACGATATCAACGTGACTACTAATAACATCTGTTTCGCTCCTGAAAACCCTCAAATCAGTGATGTTACAGCAAATTCCGCAGTCATCACCTGGACACCAGACGGTTCAACAACCAATTGGCAAGTCCAATACAAGAAGACCACCGATGCCGACTGGAGTGAACCTATTGCGGTGAACGGAACGCCGTCATATACTTTCAGCAACCTCGATGCGACAACAACCTATCAGGCACGGGTGCGTACCGACTGCGGCAACGACAACTACAGCGACTGGGTTGATGCCGAAAACTTCACTACCGACTGCGGTTTCGTGACCCTTCCTTATAGCCACAACTTCGATGATGACGCCACAGGCCACGTCGCCCCGACATGCTGGCATTTCAGCGATGGCACCTATCCATATATCTATGAAAGCAGTAGCGCCCATTCCGGCAATCATTATCTTCAGATAAAGAAAAACACCGACTACGCTGCCACATTAGTGCTGCCTGCCATCGACACCGACGAGAATCCAATCAATACCTTGAAATTGACATTCTGGGCAAGATCAAGCCAAAGCACCTATTATTATGAATATTTATATGCTGGCGTGATGACCGACCCTGATGACATGTCGACATTCCACTCGGTGCAAGGTGCCACCACAAATCTTAGTACTACAACATACAAGCAATTTGAATTCTATTTTGATAATTGGACTGGCGAAGGTAATTATATTGCATTGCGTTACGGCGGAAGCACCACATATTATATCGACGACATCGAAGTCTCAGTCGCCCCAACATGCCGCCAGCCTCTCGATCTGAGTACGCAATATACCAATGCGCATGAAGCGGAAATAAGATGGAAGACACGCGACCTCAGACAATGCAACTATCAGGTATCGTACAGCACCGATGCAACTTTCAATCCTGAAGACGGCACCATAGTCGATGTGGAATTTGAGAATACATTGGTGAATGCTGGCACTCCTTACAGAGATTATTATCTGACTTGCCTCAACGCTAACACCACCTATTATTATTACGTGCGTGCCAACTGCGGCAACGGCGACTTCAGCGAGTGGAGCGATGACTACGCCAGCCTGACCACAGGTGAACCTTGTCCGGCACCTTATGGTTTCTATGCCAACACCGTCAAAAACACATACGCGGAGCTGCGTTGGTATGGCGACATAGAAAGTGAATGGCAGTTCCAATATAAGAAAACCACCGATGAAGAATGGATTACTCCTACAGAAATGGAGTTCTTGAATGGCGAGGGGAACGAAATCATCTTCCGCCTTTCCGGTTTGGAGTCGGGGATGGATTACGATTGCCGTGTTCGCGAACATTGCGGCATGTATTCATGTCCGGTGGTGGACGACGGCTATAGCGAATGGGCTATCGAGTCATTCACTACGGGCACAGGCTGCGCCGAGCCTCAACCTTGGATGTGTCTCACCCAGATGGGCACAAGCGCCACACTCGAATGGTATCAGACAGGTGAAGAAAGACAATGGCAGATTCGCTACAGACTGGATGAAGAATGGACTTACCCAGAAGAAAACATCGTTCTGACTGACGAGATGGATGAAGCCAGAAAGCAGCGTTGGACCATCACCGGATTGCAAACCAATTCGATGTATTATTGGCAGGTGAGGGCTTATTGTGACTCCGAAAACCAAAGCGACTGGTCGGAAGAAAGCTATTTCTTCACTGGCGGGGATAAAATCACAGTCGACAAAAACCATTCATTTTTTGAGGACTTCGAAGGCACTTCGGGAATGCCTGATGGTTGGATGCGCTGCAACCAATACAATTACGACCTGGATTATTACATGCCATGGTCCTACACTCCCGCTGAAGGCCCGTCATGGGATGAACGCCCCGGCAACCACGGCATCTACAACAATCACAGCGATTTCAACGGTAGCACCTCGGTGATTTTGCCAGAGATGCATCTCGATGAAACCGCCCATTCGACAATGTTCAGCTTCTGGAGCTATTGCGACTATGGCCCAAGCGCCATCAGTGGACAAAACATCAGCTATGGCTCGATGCAGATTATGGCCTCTACAAATCATGGCGAGACTTACGACTACTTATGGTGGAGCTTCGGCCCACATCGTTATTGGCGCCAACACTTTGTCGATTTGGACGACTATATCGGTCAAGACGTGATCATCCGTATCGATTATTGGTATGCTAACAACAACCCGAACTTCGACTGGTATATCGATGATGTCAAGGTTCAAGTGTTCGACAACTCGTTTGGTAGCGGCTCTGACGTCACCTCGGGCGATTGGAACGACCCGGATATGTGGGGCAACGGCACGCCAAACGGCGATGACGACGTCATCATCAACGCCAATGTTAATATTCCAGAAGGCGTTGTGGCTGAAGCCAACCAGATCGTGATAAACACTGACACTATTAATACTGGCAGTAAAGCCCAGAAATTTGGAAAACTCACCATTGCCGACGGCGGTCAGCTGAAGGTTAACAATTCGGTGACAGCTACTATGCAAAAAGATATAACAGCCTCAGAAACAAAGACTTCCAACGCATGGTACGCAATTTCTTCCCCGGTTAATAATATCGCAATCGCAGACTTCGTCCAAGGCATACATAATGTTTATCAATACGATGAGCCTTCCATGATGTGGCAGGAATACAGAAATGACGACAATATCTTTGAAAATCTCACCAACGGTCGTGGATACCTCTATCGTTCAACAGCGACCGGCCTCGAATTTACCGGCGATATCAACGTGGGCGAGGTCTCTTGTCAACTGTCGTATGCCTGCGCAGACAACCGTTTCAAAGGTTTCAACCTTATCGGAAACCCATATCCGCATAATATATACAAAGGTGAAAATGCCGCAATTCCGAACACTTGGCTCGAAGACGGCTTCTACACCCTCACGGAATCTGGCGCTTGGAGTGCTGGCACAGATAATGCTACCCCAATCAAACCTAACACTGGTATTCTGGTGCAAGCAAAATCTGATGCAAACATGAAAAATCTCGTATTCACCGACACTGATGGCCATAACACGGCTAAATCGGGTGACGACAACATCATGTTCACCGTCAGAAACTCAGTATATTCCGATGTGGCTTATGTTCTCTTCAAAGAGGGCAGGGGTCTCAACAAAATAGAACATCGCAATGCTGACATCCAGATGCTTTACGTCATCAATGACGGTGAGGATTTCGCCATCGCTGACATGAACGACAACACCAAACTCATCAACCTCGGTTTTGAGGCCAAGACGATGGGACAATACACTATCAGTGTGAAGGCGGAAGGCGAGTTCAGCTACATGCATCTCGTCGACAAGCTTACCGGCGACGATACCGACATGCTTATGGAAAACAGTTACACCTTCGTCGGCACGCCTGGCGACCGCCTCGACCGTTTCGTGCTGCGACTCGAATATGATGGAGGCCCTTCGACAAGCTCTGATATATTTGCCTACCAATCAGGCTGCGATATCATCGTCAGCGGCGAGGGAACTCTTGAGGTTTACGACGTACTGGGACGTCTCGTCTCGACCCAACGTGTCAGCGGCGTTCAAACAATAGCCGCACCGCAAATGGGAGTTTATATTTTCAAATTGAATGGAAAGACTCAGAAAATGATCATCCGATAACAAACAGAATAAAATATACGAAATATGAAAAAGATATTATTCACAATCGCAATCATAATGGTAATGGCTTTGAGCGCTTACGCCCAGCGTGACAGCTTCTTCAATAATTATTATAACGATGTATATAATGATAGGATGACCGACCCCAACGAGATTGGACTGCTGATGCCAAACTTGACCATAGGCTCGGGTCTCAACGAGTCGGCGCCCGTCGGCTCGGGACTTCTAATCCTGACGGCACTTGGCGCTGGCTACTTTGTAATAAAAAAGAATCGCTCTTAAGAGCGATTCTTTTTCTTTATTACCAATTCACTGCTTGTCTCACCAGCGGCATCGTCATGCATCGTGCACCGCCGCCGCCACGTGACAACTCGTTGCCTTCAAACGCGACGACACAGCGTTTGAAGTTGTCTGGGTTGAGTTTTCCTGATGCCACATCAGCAGCCGGAAGCACGTTGAATCCGTTCTTGTTCAAGGCCTCAATAGTGTTGTAGTTTCTAGCATATCCCAACACCTTGCCAGGGGCGAATGCGAAGAAGTTGGCTCCGCTGTGCCATTGCTCGCGTGGACCTGCATAATCATCGCCACCGCCGCAGAAAATAGGCTCGAGGTTCATTCCAAGTTTGCCTAATGCCTCTATGAGGTTCTTCTCTTCGGAGACTTTGGTGTAATCATGTCCGCAGACCTCGAAATGAACGGTCTTGAAATTGTCGCTCATGATCACAGGCTTATATGCCATGCAACGGTCTTTGTCGAGGAATGTGAATACCATGTCGAGGTGGATGAACGAGTCGGGCTCGAGTGGCAGTTGCTGCATGATAAGGTGACGCACACCACCGAGACTTCTTAGGTGTTCCAACATTGCATCGATGCCTTCCTTGCTGGTTCTTGCTCCGCATCCGCTCAAAATTATGTCGTGACGTGCTATCTCGACGTCGCCACCTTCCACACGGCCGATGCCGTTCATAGCGTAACGCTCCACAGGATGGATGGCCTCCACGTCAATAATCGAGGAATGCTTGAAAATGGCATCCAAAATCATGGTCTCGCGGTCGCGGACATCGGTGGCCATCTTGCTGATCATCACGTTGTTGTACATCGTGAACGATGCATCGCGCATGAAGAACAGGTTAGGGATAGGAGGGAAGATGTAACGCTCTTTCAATGACGGGTTGTCATAGCCTTCTATAAGCACTTTGGCAAGCTTCTCAACATCGAAACCGAGCAGCAACTCCTTGAGATACTGCAGGTTCTCCCTCTCGCAGATACGGCTGACGAGGCTTTCCCTTACGTCGTTTTTCTTTAAGATATCAACTAATAAATCCTTGAAATACAATACGTTGGTGACTTTTTTAAGACTTCCTTCGAAGTTCTTGTAGTTTTCCAACGCTTCACGCGAATTTAAAATGTCACTGAAAAGAAATTTGTGAGCGTTTTCCGGTGTCATGTGCTCGATTTCCGCACCCGGAGCATGCAGCATGACATAGTCTAATTTTCCAATCTCTG
>JAEEGH010014731.1_pt1 | contig 17110 bp, 14 predicted proteins | sample 9134181 | NCBI WGS metagenome assembly JAEEGH01 (sample SAMN16246544, study PRJNA631951) | gut metagenome | biome: gut microbiome; feature: rumen; material: DP-attached | host: Bos | place: Iran: Karaj | collected 2018-10
AGAAAAGATATGCAGAAAGCAAAAGAAATGGGGATAGATGCATATCTTGAAGAGCAAAGAGAAAAGAAGCGTATCCTGGAAAGACTTCTTGAAGATTATAATGACGGGCAACAGGATGTATTTTATTGCAGGGCTGTAAATATGCTTGAATTGGAAGCCCTAAAGGAAATAATGGAGGATGCTGATAAACGTGCTCAGAGTCTGAATGCCCGGGAGAAGGCAGAGCTTATGAAAACACTGATGTACAAATGTGCTGAAGAGAGAGGGTGTCAATTGGAACTATCTTGAGATTTCTAATAAAAGACGCAGTGAGTATGATAAGAAAAAATTGATTGTGGCAAATATGTATGGATGATCCGATTGTAAGTTGTTTCTGGGATTATCCGGATGAAACGCAGAAACAATGAAAAGGATTAAAAGGATGATAGTAGAGATTAAGGATCCAAAAGAAAAACGGACTATGCAGATCCGACTGTTTTCTCCGGCGGAAAGCGTTTAGCGCAGAGACCGGGGAAACGGACGAATAGGCGTCAGGTATTGAACAAAGCGGACAAATCGTGTAAGCTTAAGGGAAAAGCGGAACGGTTTGTCCGCTGTTTTTGCAGGAGGTAAGTATCTTGAAACGACTGATCAGGTATACGTTAGTGCTGCTTCTGTTCGCAGGAGCGCTGGTATTCGGCAATGCGGGGATCCTGCACGGACTGATGCCGGACACCGTGGCTGCGGAGGCGGCAACCCTCAAACTGAACAAAAAGAAGGTAACGCTTGAAAAGGGCGGCACATACAAGCTTAAGATCAAGGGCATGCCCGAAGGCGCTAAGCTTGTCAAATATAAATCCGGCAAAAAGTCTGTCGCTAAGGTTGGGAAGAAGACCGGCACCATAACCGCTGTTTCAGCAGGGAAGGCGACGGTTTCGGCTGTGATCAGGCTGGCTGACGGAACGACGAAGACCCTTAAATGCAAGGTGACGGTAAAAACTCCGAATGCAGGTAATACAGGGGATACAGGAAATACAGGAAATACAGGAAATACAGCAGATACCGGTGCTCCTGCCGAAAGCGGAAAGACAGATGACCCTGCGGCCGGTGAGCAGCCGGTATCTGCGGAAAAAGACTTCGTTTACACGGCAGGCATGTATATCGACAACATGGACGATATACATGCGGCGGAGAAGTACTGCGCCGAGCATCTGCTCAATCTGGAATGCGTTATACCTGAAGATTTCTCGGGTGAGCTTCACGGTAACCTCAGAGGATTATTCCGAAAGATAAGTACACAGGTGAACAGCAGCTTCTCAACCGGCAGCGAGGCCGGCACATGGGAGGTAAGTATTACGCCGGATTACAATATCTCATATATGGCGGAAAGAGCGCTCATCGACCCCGAAGTCGCGGACAATGCCGGCGAAGACACGCTTAAATACGCAAAAGAAGCCAAGCGTATGACGGATGAGGCGATCAAAGGAAAGAAAACGCTCAAAGATAAGATCATCGCATGCCATGATTATCTTATTGATCATTTCAGCTATGATACTTCCGGAGGACCGAACTCGCACTCCATCGTGGGATTTATCGAGTCGGGCAAAGCCGTTTGCGACGGCTATGCGATGACATTTAAAATGATGCTGGAGTACATCGGCGTTGATGCCGAGCCGGTTACGGGCCCGGGACATATGTGGCTCAGGTTCCTGTATGACGGCGAATGGAAATATGCGGATGTGACGTATGATGAAACGTTGACAGTCCATGACGGCAAGTTGTCGAGAAAGTATATCACCGACAAATCAGGAAATTTCCTCGGTGAAAAAGAATTCTATGCAGTAGGGCATATGGAAGAATCGAACTGAACGGTGAAAAGGAGAACCGCAGAACGACCCTGACCTGAAAACAACAGACTAATTACAAAGGAACACAGTTATGCAGCTGATATACATTGTTTATCCCATTTTACTTGTTGTTCTTTTTTGGGGCGCAAAGGTGAGCAAGCCGGGAGCGTTCAATGAAGAGGCTTTTTCGCTGAGACAGATGAAGGCCATGCAGGGGTTCGTGGCGCTGCTCATCATGTTTCACCATTGCGGGCAGAAGACCAGCGCGTCCTGGATAGATAAGAAATACTATATCGGCGGTCTGGATATGTTTGTGGAGATAGGCTTTGTTCTGGTCACGTTCTTCACATTCTGTTCCGGCTACGGACTGTACAAGAGCTTCAAGACCAAACCCGGTTACCTTAACAGGGGTTATTTCTTAAAGCGCATAGTACCCCTTGTGATACTGGGATATATTGTCACATGGCTCTACCTTCCCTGCAGGTATCTCCTGGGCGAGAAGATCAGCGGGAAACAGCTCTTTTATTATCTGAGCGGGATCAAGCTTTGCAATCCCAACGGATGGTATGTATGCATAATCCCGTTTTTCTATCTGTGCTTCTATCTTGCGTTCAAATACTGCAAGAATGAAAAGCTCGCGCTAGCCATCGTTTTTGCATTTACCGTTGCTTACCAGCTTCTGGGTACGGCGATCAACCATAATGACTGGTGGATAACCGGAGAGTGGTGGTATAACTCCATTCATCTCTTCCCTGTCGGAGTATTCTTTGCCATGTTCGAGGATCGGATCGTACCGCATATCAAAAAATACTATATTGTCTATCTGATCGCGGGCGTGGCCCTGGTATTCGGAGGGCATAAATTCTGGCAGTATGCGAGAAGCGCCTTCTCATACTACGGGGAAAACTGGGGCGCTCCCGACACTATACTCAGAAGGCGGCTCACTCTGTCCGGAGACATACTCTATTCCTCGGCGGTCGTATTCTTATCCTTCCTTTTGAGCATGAAAGTCAGGATCGGCAACGGATTCCTTAAGTTTATGGGCAAGATAACCCTGGAATTCTACCTGATCCACGGACTGTTCGTAGAATTGTTCTGCTTTAAGTTTACGGGCACATTAAAGCCTCTCTACCACATAAAGAACCAGCTGCTTTTTGTGGCAGTGGTCTTTGTACTCGGTATTGCCGGGGCTGTCCTGCTGCGGGCGCTGATAGGCAAGTTACTGAAACAACAGAGAAATCAATAGCATGTGTAAGCGGATGAGATCGAGTGAATATCGGCGATGACCGATGATGATTAAAAAAGGAGGCGATTGCTGTCGCCTCCTTTGTGCTGTCAGAATCTTACTTCTCTGGGTGCGCCGCCGAACGAGCTGAATACCGCTACGGCATCCTCGAAGTAGAGGACCTCGGTATTGTCATCGTTCTCGTTGTACATCCCGCGGAGCTGGGGATAATCGTCGAGCATATGCTTCTTGGCTTCGATGCGCTCGTCTGCGATGAGCTTGCCGCTCACACGGATCCACTGGCCGTCCATAAAGCCGCAGATCTCTGCTTTGGGATTGGCGTGAAGCTGCTTTGATACGGGCTTTACCTTGCCTGTCTGGATATAGAGCTTGCCGTCGAAGATGGCAACAGTTCCGAAAGGACGTACTCTGGGCTGGTCGCCCTCAACCGTTGCGAGATAATAGGTTCCGCATTTCTTTAAAAAATCATATACTTCCTGCATTTCCATTCTCCTTCTCTTTTAGATTCGGTGATATGTCACTGCCCGCAGATAAACTGCGATCTGTTTACCCCGAGGTGATTATAGCATAAATCCGATAAAATGTGAGCATTAATGAGCAAAAACAGTGCGGTTTTATTTGCACAGCTCCCAGAAAGTGACTGCCGATGCTGCGGCGACGTTCAGCGAATCCACGCCGTTCTGCATCGGGATGATCGCTGTATAGTCTGAAGCAGCAATGGTTTCGTCCTTTATTCCGGTGCTCTCGGTACCGAAGATGACCGCGAGACGGTCATGGCCCTTTAACTGCGGGGATGAGAGCGGTACCGCATTTTCTTTAAGAGCCATCGAAACGGTCGTATAGCCTTCCCGGTGGATGATATCCATATAGTCGGAGCCTTTGTCAAAAAAGGCAAAGGGCAGTGCGAAAACAGTGCCCATCGAAACGCGTGCAGCACGACGGTAGAGCGGATCGGAACAAGCGGGAGTTAAAAGTACCGCATCGATCCCGAGGGCTGCGGCCGAACGGAAAATGGCGCCGACATTGGTAGGATTCATGACATCCTCGAGTACGCAGACGTGCGTGCTGTATCGGAGCAGGGATTCTGCCGGGCGAGGTTCGGGACGGTGCATAGCACAGAGCACACCACGCGTGAGATTATAGCCGGTGAGACCATTGATGATTTCGAGAGGGGCAACGAAGATTGTCAGAGCAGAGCTGTCTGATGCATCGAGATCGGAACCCGACGGAATTAATCCTGTGAAGGATGAATCCGCCTCTTTCAACAGATCTTCCAGTGTCCCGTCTTCGTAGCATTTCTCCTCGACCAGGAACGATATCGGCTTACATCCCGCCGCAAGAGCGCGAGAGATCACCAGCTCGGTCTCGGCCACGAACACGCCGCCGGCGGGCTCGTAATAGCGCTTCAGCTGAACCTCGTTGAGTTCCGTATACATTTCAAGTCTGCCGTCGTGCAGATCGCTTATCCTGATGATTTCCATGATCTTATCGCTTCTTAAGCATTCTCCTTTGCCGGATTGGAATCTTTTTCACAAAGATTTTAGCATAAAAAGCTTTCAGCCACACGTTTTTTCGGATATAATCGTGAGGAACGCAGCACGGAATGTTTGTCTGTCGGAAACGGGGAATTGACATGGCAGACCGTGGGGCGGCAGGAAGACGCATTTGGGAGGAATGATTATGGATGACGGATTAAAGAAAGATTTTGAGAACGCGATCGCATTCTGGGACAGCGCATTGTCTGCAACTGAAGAGCAGAAGCGCGAGATGGAGGAGACGGCGGAAGGCAATGAGTGGAAGGAAATGGCGCCTTCACAGAAGCTCTACGATGCGATTGAAGAGGCTGCCAAGCACGGCAGGATGCTTGATTACGGCTGCGGAGACGGATGGGGAGCCCTGATCGCGGCAAAACTCGGATGCCCCGACGTAACGGCGGTCGATATGGCTCCGAAAGCTGTCGAAGTCGCGAAGCTTTACGCGAAGATCTTCGGCGCTGCGGATGTTATGAAGGCAGAAGCTATCGACGAGAAGTGGCTTGCGGCCCAGCCCGATGAGAGCTACGACGCCTTCTTCTGCAGCAATGTTATCGACGTTATCCCGCTTGAGATCGCGGAGGACATTCTGGACAATGCAGCGCGCATACTGAAGAAGGGCGGCAGGGCCGTGATCGGAATGAATTTCTACATGGCGCCCGAGACAGCGAAGGAGAGAGGTCTGGACGTAAAGGACGACAGATACCTTTTTGACGACGGAGTTATGAGACTCAGCCTGATCTCTGACGAGGAATGGACGAAGATCCTTGAGAAGCGCTTTAAGGTTGAGAAACTGGACCATTTCTCATGGCCCGGCGAATCAAAGGAAGGAAGACGGCTGTTCCTGCTCAGCAAATGATGATCAGGATACGGTAAGACAAAGGGAAAAAAGACAGGGGAAAAAAGACAAGGGTACGGTCCAGAGACAAGGAGATGGTTCTTCTGTCTGCTTTAGTTCGCAGACAGAACCGTCCCCTTGTCTTTCCAATATCTCAGGATCTATGTCTCATCACATGAGTTTGCGGAACATAGCCTCGAAATCTGCGATGGTCGCGGGCTTCGGGTTACCGGGCGCGCATGCGTCCGCAGCTGCGGATTCGCAGAGGAAAGGCAGATCCTCGGCCTTAAGCTTATCGAGCTTGGTGGGGATGCCTACGTCTACGGACAGCTGACGTACGGCGTCGATGGCTGCCTTGCGGTAAGCTGCGCAGTCCATGCCGGCGGTGTCAACGCCGAGTGCCTCGGCAATGGCCTTGAACTTTTCACCCGTGCATTCAGCATTGAACTCCATAACGATGGGGAGCATCATGGCGCACGCAACACCGTGAGGGGTGTCATATACGGCACCGAGTGTGTGAGCCATGGAATGCGCGATGCCGAGACCTACGTTAGAGTAAGCCATGGCCGTAACGTACTGCGCGAGAGCCATGCCCTCTCTGCCGTCGGGATCGTTGGCAACGGCCTTTCTGAGGTTCGCGCCGATCAGTTTGATGGCTTCGAGATTAAGAGTGTCGGAAAGCTCCCATGCCGCAGCGGTGGTGTAGCCTTCGATAGCGTGTGTGAGCGCGTCCATACCTGTCGAAGCGGTAAGTCCCTTGGGCATGGAGCTCATCATATCGGGATCCACAACAGCGATGTCGGGGATGTCGTTAGGGTCTACGCATACGAACTTTCTCTTGCGCTCAACATCGGTGATAACGTAGTTGATCGTGGATTCTGCGCCTGTTCCGCCGGTGGTGGGAACAGCTATGGTAAATACGGTGCGGTTCTTTGTGGGAGCAACTCCCTCAAGAGAACGAACATCGGAAAACTCGGGGTTGTTAACGATGATACCGATGCCCTTGCCGGTATCCATGGAGGATCCGCCGCCGATGGTGATCATGAAATCAGCACCGGACTCGTGGTATGCCTTTACGCCGTTCTGAACATTTTCAATGGTGGGATTGGGTTTGATGTCCGTGTACAGGGAATAAGGTATCGATGCAGCGTCAAGAAGGTCCGTGACCTTAGCCGTAACTCCGAACTTAACCAGATCGGGGTCCGATGCAACGAAGGCCTTTTTGAAACCTTTTGATTTGATAATGCCGGGAATCTCTTTGATGGCTCCGTGTCCGTGATAGGAGATCCCGTTGAGAACAAAACGATTAACTGCCATACTGATGTGTTCCTCCTTTGAAAGTGTGATATATGCCGCAGCTGCGGCCGGGAGCGATGCCCCTGTCAACCATTGTAAATCATAAAAAGGTGCTTGTCACCATAAAAAACAAGACAAGGGTAAGACACCTTGTCTTTGAAAATTATGCCTGCGCGAGCGTATCGAGTATCCCGCCGTCTTTGATGTGCGAGAAATCGTAATAGACGTTTCCGATGCCGTTTTCCCTGAAGATATCCAGCAGGAACCGGGCCTGTGCTTTCTGTGCGGGCGTGGCGTTCGGGTAGCAGCCCCATTCACCGATCAGGGCCGGGAGGCCCAGGCGCTTCGCTGTTTCGAAAAGACTGCCGAATATAAAGGCCACGCGGTCCGTGCCGCCCTCGTCATATGCGTCGGTATCGACCATGATATCGTATCCGTGAGGTGCCCAGACCTGACCGGGGATCACAGCGCCCGAAGCATCCTGCGCGGGTCGGATGGCCGAAGGTATGCCGGCATTGGCGAAATAATTGCTCTCAAGGAAAATGAGGGTGTCGGGATCGACGCTCCTGATCGCGCGTGCGACATCATCGTAGAACGGATTCAGGCAGTTCTCCTCGAACGCGGCAGTGATCGGCATTATGCCGCCTACGATCGCCGCGACCGTATCGGGGTCGTCAAACGGAGACGCGGCAGGCTCAGCTGAGGCTAACCCGTCTGAAGCGGGGCTGCCGGACATATCATCGCTGCCTGTATCTGCGCCGGCAGTGAGACTGCCGAGTATCTCCGCCACCTGCGCTCCCGGGGTGCCCGGGAAAGGCTCGTTCATGATATCGTAGCCGATCACGTACGGATTGTCCCTGAAACGCTCGGCTATATGCTTCCAGAGGTTAACATAGTGGGTGCGGATACCCACGCCGTCGGGCGCGGGGGCATTGCGCCAGAAATTGTCGAATGCGTGCTGCACCGCGGGGCTTATCAGATACGATTCGCTCCAGAGTTCGGTGCGTATATGCTCGCAGCCATCACAAAGAGTTGCCCAGGCGGGTGCGCCGTCCTCAAATATCACGCCGTACAGATCCTGGTGCATGTCGAGAAATACGGGGATATCCTCGGCAGCGGCCATATCCGCGAGCCTTTCGACGCGGGAGAGGTATTCGTCATCGTACACGCCGGGTTCGGGCTCGGCGCCGTCCCAGAATATGCCGAGACGTATCAGATTAAAGCCTTTTTCCTTAAGAAAGCGGAAGTCGCCGGGTGTATATTCCCCGATATAATCGAGGAACTTATCCTTACATACCATGTTTATGCCGCGGGCGATGAAGGGGAGGCCCTTATCCGTGATAAAGCCCGTGCCTGCGGTCCTGATCTTTTTATTACTCATGTCTGTATCTCCTTTCGCTGCGCTTCAGGCAGTTTATGCTCCGCATAATTCTGCCTGCCTTATGTTTTGCGGTCATGCGCCCGCGCTCTTGCCGGAGCCTCCTTCTCTTGCCGCCACATTGAACTCGGATATCTGTTCCTCAAGATCGCGTCCGATCGGGAAGAACAGCATCGGGATCATGCCGACCAGGCACATGATGATCGGGACAAGACCCGCGCCGATGCGGATTCCGCGGACTGCGGCTTCGGACTGCACTTCGAGCGTTCCGTCATAGCCGTAGCGGCTCAGGATGCCGGAAAAGATAGTGGTCTGGAAGCTTGTGAGCGAAGTTGTGAGCAGTGCGAACAGGCCGCCGTAGAGGCCGGTCTTTCGTGTTCCGGTGCGCATTTCGTCGTAGTCGATCAGCTCGCCGTTCAGTACCACGCCCGCGGTCTGGATGACGTTCAGCGCGAATACGATCAGGATATAGCTGAACACCGCCTGCCAGCCCTGCCTGATAAAGAGCAGGCTCGCAAAGCCCATGACAGCGGGGATCAGCGCAAGGAGCGAGATGCGCTTCGCACCGTATTTCCTGATCTGACGGCCGGCCCAGGGCAGGAGCAGGAGCATGATCACGCCGGGCACCATGTCGGCGATCGTCGCGACTGTTCCCGACGAGCACACAACGCTGTCCATGAAGTACAGGAAGGGCGTGAAATAGAAACCTACCGCGCCGCGCGCAATGATGTAGAAGAGCAGGTAGGTGATGAAAGGCCTTGAAAAAACGATCTTGCGGACATCCTGCCAGAGGTCTTTCAGGTTCTTGTGCTCGGGCGGAGTTGCGGTCTCGTACAGGGCCGCATTCTCTTTGAGCGTGCGCAGGGCGACGAAATACATGCCCGCATTGACCAGAATGACGAGAGAGAAAATGGGGATGACAAGTTCTCTTTTGCCGTCGCCGACCAGAAGCAGAGTCGGGATGATCGTGGTTACGGCTCCGAGGAAATTGCCGATGTAGGTGCGGATGATCTCTACGTCCACGCGCTCCTCCTTGTCGGGAGCTGCGAGCAGGAAGTAGGAATTATACGCAACCGAATATACCGTGTAGGCAGTGTCGAAGATAAAGAGTTCGGTCAGCAGCACGGCGAAGATGATCCAGTCCTTCCATGACGGCGATGACAGCAGCATCAGGAAGATTGATATCAGCATCGTGGGCGCGGTAACCTTCATCAGGTAAACGTATTTGCCGCGCTTTTTGTCATAGGGCTTGCGGTCGATATACGAACCCAGCAGAGGGTCGTTGATAGCGTTCCAGATATTGTAAATGAGATAGATCCACCCGTAGAATTTTGCGTCGAGACCGATGATGTCAGTGTAGAACTTCATCAGCGTGTTGTGGATGATGATCGGTCCGATGACCGAAGCGGGTCCGGGCAGCGCGAGAGTGAGCTTCTCCTTAAAGGTGAGGCGCGTGCCGCTCAGACGGAACATACTTTTAAGCTTGTCGCCGATTTTTCCCATGTAAACCTCCTGTTCTGTATCCCCATAATTTGAATTTACACCTTAAAGTTACTTTAATGTCAAGCGGAAAAATGTTATAGTATGAGCATGAAAGAATTCTACACTGTGGGCGAGGTCGCGAAGATATTCAATATCCCGGCGCCGACGCTCAGATATTACGATGACATAGAACTGATCAGTCCCTGGAAGACGGGAGAGAACGGCTACAGGTACTATTCGAAAGCGCAGTTTGAGATCATAGCGATGATCTCCTTCATGCGCTCTATCGGCACGCCCATTAAGAGGCTGAAGGAGATACTGAACGAAGAAGGCGCGGAAGGCATTCTTGCGGAGCTTAAGCGCTATGACGCCGAGATCGATGAGCGCATAGCCGACCTGAAACGTCTGAAGACGAAGGTGCGCTTATTTGGGGACAATATCACAAAGACCTGCGGCACAGAGGAAATCACGGTCGAAGAGCTTCCTGCCATGTACCTGATGTGCAAGCCGTTTGGCGACGAGGACGAGCTCGATATCGATGAGATCATCAAAGCTACCGCTTCCGCCGAAAAGTGGGCGGATACGGCAGGGATCATTTCCACGATCACCCCGGAAAATCTGGCTGCGGGGAACTTCCACACTTATGAGAAATACGGCTATATCTCGGAGCTGCGCTGGCCGGAGAAGAATCGCTACACCTCGGTCCTTCCGGGCGGGAAGTATGTCTGCGGCAGCATGAAGATACGGACTGTGGAGCATTTCGAGGCAGACGCGGCGTACCGCGCGATGATGGATTTTATTGAGGCGGAAGGGCTGAAGATCACAGGCCCTGCGATAGAGAGGAACATACTGGACCTGTACAGCGGCGACCGTTACAGTCCGACGATGTATTTCAGGATATATATACCGGTGGAAGAGCGTTCCTTGCATTGAACTGCCGATTATGATAAAATTTTTAGATAAGAAATATATAGATATCATTAATCCCAAAGGAGGTTTTTACTATGCCTTTTATTGATACCAAACTGACACAGAAGCTTACCGATCCGCAGAAGGATCTGATCAAGTCCCGTTTCGGCGAGGCGTTAAAGATCCTCAACAAGACCGAGGAGTACCTGATGGTCGGCATTTCGGACGGATACGATCTGTATTTCGGAGGAAAGAAGCTCGAGAAGGGTGCTTATGTTGAAGTGAGCCTCCTTGGGAACGCGCCGTCGGCTGCTTACGAGAAGATGACGGACGCACTCTGCACAATTCTCGACGACGTTCTCGGCATCCCCGGGAAGTCAGTCTATGTAACATATCACGGCCTGAAGGACTGGGGCTGGAACGGGAGTAATTTCTGAGGTCACTTATGAAAACTGAACTTTATGAGAAGCTTATACTTATCGTAAAAGTTTTTCTTTTTGTCAGCCTGTCGGCGCTGATCGTCGGGCTGATCTGTTTTAATGCCGCCGACCGCTCCGATCCGATAGTGACAAAGGATCCCGTGTTTATCGAGGAATGGCAGGTCACCGATTCAAAAGGCAATGTTTTTAAAGCTGGGCGTACCTACAGCAACTCGGACGGAACACTCGGAACATTTACCATGGAAGCGAAGCTTCCGCGGAATATCGGCGATAATTATTACCTGAGCGTGATCACCGGCGGCGACATCGAGGTCTATGTGAACGGCGTGCTGCGCAAGGACTTCAACGAGGCGAGGGATGTCTTTATTCCCGGCGGTATCGCAAGGCGATTCATGATGCTGGTTCCCCTGACGCATCTTGACTCCGGTGCGGATGTTACGATCAAGAGGATCGGAACCACCCGGCGCGGTCATGTGTATCAGGAGACCTTTGTGGCGGGAGAGGGAGACCTTATTTCTTATCTGGTACACCGCTACGGCACATCGTTTATGGCAGCGCATGTCCTGCTGATCTTTTCGCTGGTCATTTTTGTTGTCAGCATCGCGATGAGACTGCTGTACAGGCAGCGCATCGAGATGATGTACGGTGCTATGGGCATTATAGTTCTTTCCGGCTGGAGTATCACGAATTCGTTTATTTATCCGTTTGTATACGGTCATTATCATATAGACGGCATAGTGAACTATATGCTCTGCCTGTTCATACCGTTCAGCCTGATCATTTATCTGGACGCGCTGCAAAACGGACGCTACCGCACTATTATGCTGGCGCTGCTCGGAGTTTCGCTGGTCAATTCGCTTGTCTGGCCGATACTGCACTTTACGGGCACATTCTCGTTCCCCAACGCACTGGCGTATCTGGACGCCGTTCTGGGAGCGGTGGTTCTTGTGGCGCTGGTGGTGCTGATCAAAGAAGTCATCAACGGCAAGATCGTCGAATACAAATATACCGCGATCGGATTTGCGGGCTTCCTGGTATGCGCGCTGTCTGAGATCGTGATACTAAACGTGTGGCCCGTATTGAACGATGAGCTGCCGATGCTCTTCGGTCTGGCGTTTCTTCTGACTCTGGCCGTAATACAGCAGATCAGGGATCTAAAGGCGATCAGCGACGAGAGGCAGCAGGCGATCGATCTTTCGGAGGCAAAGACCAGATTTCTTGCGAGCATGTCGCATGAGATCCGCACTCCCATCAATGCCGTACTCGGAATGAACGAGATGATCCTTCGTGAAAACAGGGATCCCGTGATCGACGAATATGCCAAAGTTGCAAAGAGTTCGGGAAAGATGCTCCTGATGATGGTCAACGATGTTCTCGATTTCTCAAAGATCGAGGCCGGCAAGATGGAGATCACAAGCGAGGAATACAGTCTGTCAGGGCTTCTGCGCGATATCAGACCTATGCTGAAGGAACGCGCCGATGAGAAGTCCCTCGAGCTGAAGATGGTCATTGAGGGCGAGGTTCCCGAAAAACAGATATCGGATGAATTCCGTATCCGTCAGATGATCATCAACCTGGTCAACAACGCAATCAAATATACCGACAAAGGATCCGTTACCCTTACAGTGGGCGGAGTATATTCCGCAGAGGACATGTTCATACTGAGAATGAGCGTGAAGGATACCGGACGCGGCATCGGTGAGGAAGACCAAAAGCATCTGTTTGAAGCATTTTCACGTGCAGATATCAGGAAGAACAGGAATATCGAGGGCACCGGACTCGGTCTGGCGATCGTTAAGAACATCCTGGACTGCATGGGCGGTACCATAAATGTCACGAGCAAATACGGAAGCGGTTCGGAATTTATCATCGAGCTTCCTGTGGGCGTGGCCGGCAAAGAGATCGTGGGCAGCGACTTCCTTGAGAAGCCCTCGGCTGCTCCGGCGGTTGATGCAGGCGGAGATTTCTCGGCGAAAGATGCGGCCGTACTGGCAGTCGACGATACTGCGATCAACCTCACGCTGCTGACGCTTCTGCTGAAGCGCGTGGATGTTGTTCCGGATCTGTGCGAGAGCGGTCTGCAGGCTATCCAGATGTGCAAGGAGAAGAAATACGATCTGATCCTGCTCGACCACATGATGCCCGAGATAGACGGGATCGAGACCCTGAAGCTTATACGGGAGTCGAATGATTCGCTGAATAAAGATACCGTGGCAGTCGTCCTTACCGCGAACGCAATGGCGGGAAGCAGGAACCTTTATCTTGAGGCCGGCTTCGTGGACTATCTGACCAAACCTATCGATTCTTCACTGCTTGAGCAGACAGTCAGAAAGTATCTGCCCGAGGAAAAGATAATTGAGCGGTAACCGCTGCGATTTTTCTTGCTTTTTGAATAAATATGCAGTATTCTACTAATAATTACAACCCGGCGGAGGGCCGGGCGGAGAAAAAGGGGGAAAACCGTGGAACGCTATTATCAGGAAGAGATCGAATGCGCAAGTCTGGAAAAGATAAAAGAGATCCAGTCCGAAAAGCTCGTAAAACAGGTTAAGCATGTTTGGGAGGATGTTCCCTATTACCGCAAAAAAATGGAGGCGAAGGGAGTAACTCCCGACGATATCAAGTCGGTAGACGACCTTCATAAGCTTCCTTTCCTTTCGAAGGCTGACTTAAGGGATGCATATCCTTACGGACTGCTCGGAACGCCCCTTAAAGACTGCGTACGAATGCATTCCACATCGGGAACTACAGGAAAGCGCGTAGTGGCGTTTTATTCCCAGCATGATATCGATCTGTGGGAAGACTGCTGTGCAAGAGCGATCGTGGCAGCAGGCGGTACCGATGAGGATGTTATACAGGTAGCATACGGCTATGGCTTGTTTACCGGAGGAATGGGTCTGCACGGAGGCGCTCATAAGGTAGGATGTCTGACGATCCCCGCGAGCTCGGGAAGTACGGACCGGCAGATCATGTTCATCAATGACCTTTCCGCGACTATTCTCTGCTGTACGCCCAGCTATGCGGCCTATCTTTCCGAACGTATGAAAGAGATGGGCTACGGTCCGGACGATATTCCGCTGAAGTCGGCCATCCTCGGTGCCGAAGCCTGGACCGAAGAGATGCGCAAGAGCATAGAGAAGACGATGGGCATCAAGGCCTATGATATTTACGGTCTTACAGAGCTTTCCGGCCCCGGCGTTGCATTTGAGTGTTCCGCACAGACAGGAATGCATATAAACGAGGACCATTTCATTCCCGAGATCATCGATCCCGATACGGAAGAGGTTCTGCCCGAGGGTTCGGTCGGTGAGCTGGTATTTACCGCTGTTGACAAGGAAGCGTTCCCGATGCTCCGCTACAGGACCAGAGATATCTGCAAGCTCTGGAGGGAGAAATGTCCCTGCGGAAGAACACATATCAAGATGGCGAAGCCTATGGGCCGTTCCGACGATATGCTCATCATCCGCGGAGTAAACGTATTCCCGAGCCAGATAGAAACAGTTCTTTTGAACAACGGATATGCTGCGAATTATCTGATCGTGGTTGACCGTGTGAACAATACGGATACATTCGAGGTTCAGGTAGAGATGACACCCGAGATGTTTACCGACAGTATCGCCGAGATCGAGGCAAAGCAGAAAACTCTCGTAGAAGGCCTGAAATCAATGCTCGGAATTAAGGCAAAGGTTACACTGCTCGCACCGAAGTCGATAGCAAGGAGCGAAGGTAAGGCAGTCAGGGTTATTGATAATCGTAAGCTGCACTAAGATGGGAGGAGCAAAATGAGCGTTAAGCAGATTTCTGTTTTTTTGGAGAACAAACCCGGAACACTTAAGAAGATGACAGGTTTCCTTGCCGGTCACGGCATCGACATCCGTGCCATTTCGGTATCGGAGACCGTTGGCTTCGGCGTGGCAAGACTGATCGTGGACGACGCCCTGAGTGCGATCAATACTCTCAACGAGAATGATTTCATCGCGAACCTGACACCGGTACTTGCGATCGAGGTTCCGGACGAAGCGGGCGGATTGGACGGACTGCTTGCGATATTCTCCGAGCTTGAGGTCAATATCGAGTATATGTACGCGTTCTCGAGCAGCAGAACGATGGCGCACGCATACATGATCTTCCGCGTTGCGGATACCAAGACCGCGGAGGCGAAGCTCACGGGCAAGGGCATTAAGATCCTTTCGCAGGAAGACATAGCCAAGATGTGAATAGTAATATATGTAATTCTCTTCAAAAGAATGTAAAATATTAAGATAGTATAGCCGAACCGGCACACAGTCTGATAGAATAACTGTGTACGGTTCGGTTTATTCTTTTTAAGGAGTATTGCTATGTGGGCGTTTAACAGTGTTTTTTATCAGATATATCCGCTGGGGTTCTGCGGCGCGCCTTTTGAAAATGACGGGATACTTGAACACAGGATACTGAAGGTGACCGACTGGATCCCGCATATTAAAAAGCTGGGTGCCGACGCGATATACTTTTCTCCGGTATTTGAATCGGATACGCACGGCTACAATACGCGCGATTATACAAAGATCGATGTGAGGCTCGGAACGAATGAGGACTTTAAAAAAGTCTGCGATGAGCTGCATGCGAACGGGATAAAGGTTGTCCTTGACGGCGTGTTCAATCATGTCGGAAGAGGCTTCCCGCAGTTCAGGGATGTGATCGAAAAGCGCGAAGCGTCGACTTATGTCGACTGGTTCGCGAGGATCGATTTCGGCGGGAATTCAAATTATAACGACGGTCTCTGGTATGAAGGCTGGGAAGGCAACTTCGACCTCGTGAAGCTGAATCTGCGCAATGAAAACGTCATTAACCATATACTGTCGGCTGTCGGAGGATGGATAGATGAGTTCGGCATAGACGGGATCAGACTGGATGTCGCGTACTGCCTCGACCGTGAGTTCCTGCGCAGGCTGAGAGAGTTTACCGATTCGAAAAAGGCGGATTTCTTCCTGCTCGGAGAAGTACTGCACGGTGAATACGGCCGGATGCTGAACGAGATGCACATTCATTCGCTTACGAATTACCAGTGCTACAAGGGCCTTTATTCTGCGTTCAACTCATGCAACATGTTCGAGATCATGCACTCGCTCATGAGACTGTTCGGACCTGAGGACTGGACGGTCGCCAGGGGCGCGCACCTGCTGTCTTTTGCGGATAACCACGATGTTACCAGGATCGCTTCTATCTTAAATGACCCGAATAAGCTGCCGCTTGTCTATACTCTCGTGTTCACGATGCCCGGTATCCCTTGCGTTTACTACGGTTCCGAGTGGGGGGCCAAGGCCAGGAAGGAAGAAGGAGACCCGGCTCTGCGGGTTAGCTTTGATAAGCCCGAGTGGAATGAGCTGACAGATCACATCGCAAAGCTCACTGAGGTCAAGAAAAACTCTCGTGCTCTCAATTACGGCGGCCTTCGTTCGGTAGTCCTTACCAACCAGCAGTGTATTTTCGAGCGTAACTGCGGTGATCAGAGAGTAATGGTGGCTATAAACATGGATTCCAATCCGTATACCGCGCATTTCGATGCCGGATGCGGACAGGCGGTCAATCTGCTTACCGGAAAGATCCACGATTTCGGCGGAGGCTCTGTTCTGGCGCCTTATTCGTCCGAGATCTGGCTTATGGAACATTAATATAAATAAACTCTTTGATAATTGTGCAATTTTATTGCTTTTATGTACTATGAATTGTATAATCCATTTTACAATTTGGTAACTATGGACTAATTTGCAGTTATCAATTTGTGTTATGATTTTGATAATAAATAAATGGAGGTACGATATGAAACTAAAGCGTTTATTGGTTTCATGTGTTGCAGTTGCTATGACTGTCAGCCTTGTTCCCGCTGTCGTTTTCGCTAGCGAATCCGACGAGTCCGGCAACACTACTGTTATAGAAGCTGCAGAACCTGAGACTAAACAGGCTGAAGCAGTTGCTAAGCTTGGATCAGCAACACCGGCTTCCGGATCCTGCGGCAAGAATGTTAAGTATAACATCGACGTAAGCACCGGTAAGATGGTTATCAGCGGTTCAGGTGCTATGTTTAACTTTAAGGCTAATCAGGCGCCTTGGAATGATTTAAAGGATAAGATCACTTCCGTTGCTTTCGATGGCACGGTAACATCTATCGGTACTTATGCTT
>JAEEGH010014734.1_pt1 | contig 17108 bp, 17 predicted proteins | sample 9134181 | NCBI WGS metagenome assembly JAEEGH01 (sample SAMN16246544, study PRJNA631951) | gut metagenome | biome: gut microbiome; feature: rumen; material: DP-attached | host: Bos | place: Iran: Karaj | collected 2018-10
AATAGCGCGGTCACCCGGAGACGCCTGCGTCAACAGTTTTTCAATAAGTCCACGTAACTCTGTTTTTTCCAAAGCACGACTCTCCAAGAGGATCTTGCAAAGCGCCAATGTTTCCTGATTAGTGAGCCATTCCCGCTCGAAGCGCGTCAGTCTGTATCCGTTTGCGCCTCGGTCATATTGGATGGTGGCGCTCACGTGCGCATCGTGTCTGTCGGCCAGGTAGTTTCTTATATCATCAATGTCTCTCTGGATGGTCTTCTCACCAACGCCGTAGTATTGTGTAAGTTCCCGCTTGTTCAGCAGTTCTCCTCGATTGAGTCGTTCAAAGATATCCAGCATCCGAAGTCCGCGATCACCCTTGTAGTCCAATACCGAAGTCATATTTTCCGCTCCTTTTCTATAACTAATTATACAACCTACTATGGACATAATATGTCTATGTATAAAATTTATCAAGACATTTTATGTCCCCCGTTTTCAAAAATACACCTGATAAATCGAAAAGACCGAAAAATAAGGTATTAAAATACCATAAACATCATATCCCCCTATTTACATCGACTTTTTCTGTGTTATAATACCCTTGAAGCGCGGAAACACGCGCAATAAATGAAAGAGGGGATTCTTTTGAAGAAAGCAGATTTCATCAAGGCCGTCGCAAAGCAGGCTGGCACATCGCAGAAAGAGGCTGACGCGGTACTCGCGGCTACTCTCGCAACGATTCGCGATGCACTGAAGAAAGGCGATTCGGTAGCGTTCCTCAAGTTCGGCACCTTCAAGATTTCGAAGCGTGCTGCTCGCAAAGGCCGCAACCCGCAGACGGGCAAGGCAATCCAGATTCCCGCCACGAAGCTCCCGGTCTTCAAGGCCAGCGCTGCATTCAAGGAACTCGTCAACGGAAAGAAAAAGAAGAAATAAAGGAATACGCCCCATGGCTTTGGCCATGGGGCGTATTTGTATAATGGATTTACCTGCTTCTCATCTGTGGGGAAAGCATCGTAACCCCAGCATTGTATAATACTTGCATGTATGATTTGATATTTATTGGTTCCAGTAGATGGGAACCAACTGAGTGCCGAGCAGTTTGCGCGGCTATTATAATGATTTGATCCAAAACTTTTTTGTTGGATGAAGTTGGAGAAACATGGAGTATTCGTAACCCCAGCTCATAAGCGTCCGTTTGCTGTGTGGCTATGAGGATTTCTTTTATTTCATCAGGGGTAAAGTTCTCATTATTATCAATGTTTTTTAGCTCATGATCCATCGCAATGATGCCTAATCCAAAGGCATGCATTCCAATGTTTATAAGTTTTTTTATTGTATCATGAATCCTTCATTTTTTATACAGGAGAAATTCTCTCTCATACTAATCTCCGACTAAAAAACATAAAATTTTTTAGTCGGAGATCAGTATCAGGTTTGCATGGCGGTCAAAAATCATCAGGCTGCTCTTTAGGCAGCCCATGAACAAAGTATGCGGCAGTCGGGAGATTGAAACTCCCGACTGCCGCACACCCTGTTATTTCTCTTCCGGCCTCTGAAGGCGGTCCGCATGTATGGACGCGCCCTCCCCGGTCCCGGCGGCAGCCACCCAGTCCATCTCGTCGTCGGCCATTTTTGACATGTGCCAGCGGCCGACTTTGCCCGGGGCCTGTACGCTGAAAAGATGCTCTTTCTGCGTGGAAAGCGCTTCCCTTGCCGTTCCTGCGTTACGCAGGCGTTGCATGGCAAGCAGCCTGCCCCAAAGCTCCTCCCGCACGGGATGGCAAAGGGAGAAATCAAATTGCCGAAGCTGCTGTTCCAATTGCTGTTCCTTCATTGTAACCATCTCCCGTCTTGTTTTTCTGTTCCTTCTGTTCTTTATATCCCCGGACGGGAAAATTGTTACAGCTTTTTTGAAAAAAATGCTATAAATCCGACAAACATCCCAAAAGTCAGGGCTACCCCGTGTTTGCAGCAGCCCCGCTATGGGCGGTAGTCCTCCAAAAGCTCCCGCAACTTGTCCCGCGCCTGTTTCAGCGCCACCCGGACGGAGCTGGGAGCCATGCCAAGCTGCTCCGCTATCTCGTTTGACTTCATGTCCAGCCAATAGGTCATTTCCAATATCTGCCGCTGCCGCTCCGGGAGCTCCATGATGGCCGCCCTGAGCGCCTCATTTTGGCTTCGGGAGACGATCTCCGCCTCCGGGGTCTTTTCCGCTTCATCGGCAGGATCGAAGTCCTCGTCCCATGCCTCATGCATGGCGTGTGCCTTGCTGGTGAAATGCTTGTTCAGCACGTTCACGGCGATGCGGAAAAGCCAAGTGGAAAACGCGCCCTTCCGGGCGTCGAACTGGTCAAGATGCTGGTACATCCGGAGAAAGGTGTCGCTGACCAAGTCGTCGGCGAGGTCGGGATTCTTCGTCTTGCCCAGCAGATATTGATATACCCGAGGGAAAAAATATCCGTACAGCTCCGTGAGGGCGGCTTCGTCGCCAATGGCGTTTTCCGCCAGCAGGCTCCAGTATTCACTGTTCTTCGTCTTGTCCATGCTCCCCCTCCGTCGCTTCCTGAAAAAGGCTTGCCCGGCGCACGGCCTTGGCGGGCGACGCCCCCTCCTGCTCCGCCTCCCGATACCGCAGGGCATCGAAGCCCACCGGGACGCCCATGGCCTTTTCCAGTCTTGCCCGGAAAAGATTGTACTGATAGAGGGCGGTGAGATAGTTGGAACGGGCCTGGGTCAGCTTCTCTTGGGCATCCGTCACCCCAAGAAGATTGTCCACGCCTTCCTCGTAACGGATCCTGGCGATCATGTAGCTGTCCTCGGCTTGCTTGACGGCGGCGGCGGTTTCTTGGATGTTCCGCTCCGCCGCTTTCATTTCCAGATAGGCCGTGCGGGTTTCCAGCCTGATGGCCTTTTGCACCCGCCTCGCTTCCGCCTCATAGGCCTTGAGGTTGGCTTCGGCTTGCCGGACGTTGGATGCGGTCACGCCGTTGTCGAAAAGCGGCCACGAGATGCTCAGCCCCGCTTCCCACGCATTGTTCCGTTCGCTGCGGAAGGGTTGGTTGCTGCTGATTCTCTGGCTGGCCACAGCCGCAACACTCGGGCGCCAGCCGGACTTGGCCGCTTCTTTCTGCGCCTCGGCGGTCTTGATGGCGTATTCGGCTGCCACGCCGTCGGGACGATGCTCCAAGGCGTAGCGTTCGCAGTCGGGCAATTCCTTTCCGTAAGCCTCGTAGGAAAAAACGTCCAACGGCTCTATGTCGGTGTCCTGGGGGAGGCCCACCACACTGGCCAGGGTGGATTTCGCCACCGATACTTGAGCTTCGGCATTGACAAGATTCTGCCTGTAATTGGCCGTGTTGACATTCATCATCAAAAGGTCAGCCTCGGCCACGGCTCCCTCCTCGAACTGGGCACGAATGAGCTCCAACTGGGTATTGCCGTGGTCCACGGCCTCCCGCGCCACCTGGACAAGATTTTCCCGATGGACGAGATTGGCGTAAGCTTCGGCCGCTTCATAGCGAACGGTCTGCCGGGTGTTCTCCGTGTCCAGATCGGCGCTGTTCAGACGGTATCGGTTGGCCTCGATCTGGCCTTCCGTCTGTCCCCCGGTGTAGAGCGGCACTGTGAGGCTCCAGCTATTGGAAAATGTATTGCGGTACGCGTAAGAGCCCACAGTTTCAGGGGCTCCAAGGACAGGTAATCCCTCGCCGGACAAATATATGGGGCTGAGATCTCCCGCATGGGGGTCGCCGTAAGCATCGTGGGCATCGTTGGCCGCTTGGTAATCCCTGCCGCCGATCCTGTACGCCTGCGATTCCCAACGAACAGACGGCCCCATGCTGCGCCGTGCCGCCCGAAGCGCGTGCTCCGCCGCCTCACGCCGGGCGTCGGCAATATCAATGGTTTCATTGGTGGCAAGCGCCATGCCGATGCTTTCCGCGAGCGTGAGCCCCACCGGCTCCGCCCGGCAAGTGCTCAAAGAAAGTACAATGGCACAGCCGACGAGGCCCATGGAAAATCTCTTTCGATTGATACGCAATTTCATAAGGCGTCACGCTCCTGCGGAAATTCCCGTCATTTGCCGACGGACCAGCTCGGTGAAAAGACCGCCCCGCGCAACCAGTTCGTCAAAGCTGCCCGTCTCGGCAATGCGCCCCTCGTCCATGACGATGATCCGGTCGCACTGCCGGATGGTGGAAAGACGGTGCGCTACCACGATGCGGGTGGCCCTGATTTTCTCGAGGCTGCGGGTGACGATGGCTTGGGACCGGTTGTCCAGCGCACTGGTGGCCTCGTCGAAAATCAGGATGGCGGGCTTCCCCGCCAGAGCCCTGGCAATGAGGATCCGCTGGCGCTGGCCGCCGGAAATATTGGAGCTGCCCTCGCTGATGACGGTCTGCATCCCCATCGGCATATCGGCGATATCCTCGGCAATGCCCGCTGCCTCCGCCGCCGTCCACGCGTCCCCGATGCTGAGCATCCTCGTGCCCACGATATTCGTATAGATGTCGCCGGTCATCAGTTGGCCGTTCTGCAGGACCACGCCCATTTGGCTGCGCACCGACGGCAGGGAAAGCTCGGCGAGATCCTGTCCGTCGAAAAAAACGCTGCCCTGCCTCGGCGTTTCAAAGCCCAAGAGGATGCGCACCAGCGTGCTCTTCCCGCTGCCGGACCTTCCCACAATGGCCACGTTCTCCCCCGCGGCCACGGAAAAGCTCACGTCCTTCAGCACGTCCTCGCCCTCTTCCTCCGCCGTATTTCCGTCCGCACCGGAGACAGGCACCGGATAGGCAAAAGACACATGGCTGACCTCGATGGCTCCGGAAAGGGGCCCGGCATCCTGCCGTTCCTCGGTATTCTCGGGAACGGCTTCCAAAATGGGGCGCAGATTTTCCAGCTGGGGCTGGATGGCAAAATATTGGCCCACCAAGCCGATGGCGCCGCCCATCACGCCGTTGAAGCTGGAATAGGCCGCGTTGAAGGCGATGAACTGGGCGTAGCCGATGCCCTGCTGCACGGTCTTTCCGTCCGGCCCCACTTCATTCATGCCATAGACAGCAATCCAGTACAGCACCAAGGTCAGGACGAAGGGCTGGACGCTGGAAAGGATGGAGGTGTAATTGTTCTGCCAGCGCAGTTTCAGCGCCCAATTCCAATGATCCCCGAAAGTTTGGGCCCATAGACTGTAGGCCTGCTCCTCGGCGCCCTGCACCCGGAACTTGGCGAGCCCGGCGAAAATCTGCTGCACGGTGCCTGCGGACTTGTTCCCCGCCTCGATGATTTTCCGCTGGAAGAACAGTACCCGGCGCATGACAACCGCCACGAAAACCGAATAGGCAAGCCAAATTGCCACAGCCGCCGCCGTGAGCTTCAGGCTGTAGTAGCACATTAGGAAGATGCTCCAAAAGGAGAACACAAAGCCCAAAAGCGAGCCGACGAACTCGCCGGAGGCGAGGCTCTTCGCGATGCCCATGCTCCCCATGCGGCTGGCCAGCTCCCCCACCGTGAACCGGCGGAAAAATTTCGTGGGGAGAGTCATGAGCCTGCCCCACAGCGCCGCCTCGGCGGCAATCTCGATGCGGGTGGATATGCGGAGCACCGCGATAGAGCGCACGATGGAGAGGGCCGCCGTGGTGAAGCTTGTGACCATCAGCGCCTGGGTAACGGTGGCGAGGCCCTGCCGATCCAAAATGGGAATGATATCCTGGAAAATCGTTTCGGTGATGATAGGCGTCGCCAGGGGAATCAATCCCGCAAACAGGCTGCAAAGCAAAATGGTCCGATAGTCCGCCATCCAGCATTGCTTGAACATGAACTTGATGAGATCCCAAAGCTTCAATGCCCGGGCAGGGAAGCCTGCGTAGCATTGGAACGCCTCGCCGGAGATGCGCTTTGCCTCTTCCTCCGTCAGGACGATGCCCTCCGGCCGCCGGGCGAGGACGATGCGATAGCTCCCCGGCGCGTCGGGAATTAGGACGGCAATCTCCCGTTCACGGGCGCCCGGGGCAGTATAGAAACCCAAGAGGACGCCCGTATCCTTTTTGTGCCAATCCTCGGAAAGCGTCACCAGACGCATCTGCATATTGCCCTTTTGCATCAAGCGGCGCAAAACGGAGACCTCATCCAGCCCGCCGACGCTTTCCTCGTTCAGGGAGATGGCTTCCCCGGACATGGAGAGGGCGGCGGCCACCTGCCTCACCGCAAAGGTGGCTGTCCGCAGCAATGCGCCGCTCCCTTCCTCCTCTTGGGGCTCGGAATAGAGCTGATTTTCCCCCAGAAGCATCCGGATGCCGTTTTCCACCAACAGCGCCTTGCTTTTTTCCTGCAGGCGGAGATGGCGGCCCCGGCGCTTGTCCCGGGAGCCGAAGCGCACCCCCAGCAGCATGGCGAGAATTTCTTCGTGCTTCCGAAAAGCACGCTCTATTTCCTCAGAGGTTTGCGCCTCCGACAGCGCACTCTTGTCCCTCCAATGCCGCAGCATATCGTCGCCCTTGTCTGCCAAAAGGCGCAGCCAAGGAACCGTCGCCAAGCGGAAAAACCATTCGTCCGCCCATCGCCGCAGGCGATCGGCCTCCGTCCCGTCCCAAGGGACGAAGGCAAGCTCCGAGTCCTCCGTGGCGTATATCTGCATACGGACTTCCCCGAACTCGTCCAGCGCCGGAAAGACCGCCTCCCCTTCGCCCTCCTCCACGAGGTAGCATTGGTGGAAGTGCCGGTTCCCGCCATGCTGCGTCGTGGCATAGACCTCCACGCGCCCGGACAGGATTTCCCAAAAGCCCGTGTCCTCTTCCAGCAGGAAGCGCTCTCCGGCAAAGAGTTTCTTGTTCATGCTTCTGTCACGCTTTCCATCTCTTCCTGCTCCCGTTCCTCGATCAGCCGGCGATAAGGGCCGTCGTGCTTTATCATTTCCCGATGGGTGCCCCGCTCCACGATTTCTCCCCGGGACAGCACGATGATCTCGTCCGCGTCCCGGATGGTGGAGAGGCGGTGGGCGACAATCAGGCATGTGCAGCCGCGATGCCGGATATTGTCCAGCACTTTTTTCTCCGTGATGGGGTCAAGGGCGCTGGTGGCTTCGTCCAGCACGAGAATGGAGGGATTTGTCGCCAGGGCTCGGGCGATTTCCAGCCGCTGCCGCTGGCCCCCGGAAAAATTCATGCCCCCCTCTTGCACGACTGCTTCATAGCCGCCGTTGAGCTTCAATATCTCATCATGTATACAGGCGTCCTTCGCGGCCTCGACGATATCGCTCCGCCTTGCCGTCCTGTCAAAGAGGGCGATGTTTTCCGCCACGGTTCCGCCGAGGAGAAAAATGTCCTGGTCCACGGCGGCCAGCGAGCCGACGATCACTTTGCGGGGAATGTCCCTGCGAAGCCGGCCGTCGAAGCGGACTTCCCCGCTCCACTCCTCGTAAAGCCCCGTGACAATCTTTGCCAGCGTGCTCTTGCCGCTGCCGGAGGCGCCCACCACCGCAACCCAGCGCCCCGGAAGCACATGAAGATTGAAATGCTCCAAGAGAGGCGCCTCCAGCGGGCTGTAGCCAAAGCTCACGTCCTTGAGCTCCACATCCCCCGAGAGGCTGTCAAGATCCGCCGCTTTTTTCGTTTCCCCCTCCGGGGGGAAATTCAAGCTGTCCGTTTCATAGCAGCGCACATCGTTCAGGCGCTGCATCTGCATCTCCGTGGTCTGGAGCGTCGAGCCGAGCCCCACCAAGGCATTCACGGGCGCCTGAAAGCTTCCCATCAGCTGCTGGAAAGCCATGAACATTCCGGCGGTCATGGTGCCCTCCATGATAGAAAAGCCGCCCACCGTCATAATCAGGGCGCCGTTGATGCCGGCCAGCAGTGTGGGGAGAAGCCGCACCGACAGCGCCCACAGTGTCGTTTCCTGGGAGCCCATCAGCACCTTGGTTTGGTAGCCCGACCACTTTGTGAAGAAATCCGATTCGTCCCCGCCGGCCTTGATGGTCTCGATCATCCGCAGCCCGTTCATGGCCACGCCGTACGCCTTGCCCGCGTCCTGCTGGATGCGCATGTTGAGGTCGGTGAGATGGCGCCGCATGGCAAAGAACAAAATGATCTCCACGGAGCTGAACGCCACGCCGATGAGGGTGAGACCGACATGATACTGCAAAAGCAGCAACAGATAAAAAATCGCCACGAAGAAATCCAGCGCCGCCGTTGCCGCCGGCCCCGACAGGGTCCCGGCGATGGCCTCGTTGAAGCCGACGCGCCCCGCCACCTCCGCCGCGTAACGCTGATGGAAGAACTGCATGGGAAGCTTCAAAAGATGCCAAAAATAAGAAGAACTGTCGGCCAAGGTCAGCTTCCGCTGCCACTGGGTCAAGACCACAGCCCGAAGCCAAGCCATGACGCCGGACAGGATAAAGGCCCCGGTCATGGCGAGGCAGAAATTCGTCATCCAGTCAGGATGCTTGCGGGTCAAAATGTCGTCCAGGAAAATCTGGCTCATAACTGGGCTTGCCAGCCCCGGAATGATGGCGCAAAGTTCCAAAAGCAGAATAAACGCCAGTGCCCAGCGATCCTCGATGAGCTTTTGGACCACATCCTTGAAGACGTTGTAGCGATGTCCCGCCTTCTCGAAGCCTTCGCCGGGCAGGATGCGCATGAACACCCCGGTATAGGAGGTGCGGAATTCCTCCCAGGGCACGGAGCGCCGCCCGATGGAGGGGTCGTTCAGATACGCCCTGCCGTTTTCGATCCCCTCCAGCACCACGAAATGGTTGAACTCCCAGTGAATAATCAGGGGAAAGAGGGGGCCGTCCTCTTCGTCTTCGTCGTCCTCCTCCGACATCTCCAAAAGGTCGGCGGCTGACAGGCGGTAGCCGTCGGCCTCGCAGCCCCGGTTCCTCGCCGCCTCGATCACGCATTTCGCCTTGGAGCCGTCCCGGTTTACGCCGCATTCGGCCCGGAGCTTCTCCAAAGGAATCCAGAGGCCGTAATACGCCAGCACCATGCCGAGAGCCGCCGCCCCGCATTCCGTGGCCTCCATTTGCAGCACCGTGGGCACCTTCGCCCGTTTTTTGCCCCAAGGCAGCCGCTTTTTCCATGTTTCCAAAAAGTTCATGCGGCTCACCTGCCCCTAAGCCACTGGGAAAGCTTGCGGAAAACCTTTTCAATGGGAGGCGTCCGCTCAATGATGATGGAGCCGGTGACGAAGCTACCCGCCGTGACGGGCTTGTGCTCGCCCACCCGGGAGGTCCAGAGGTAGCCGGACTCCGAGTCCGGATTCCGCACAAGGTCAAAGGCGACCTCCATCACGGCGCTCTGCTGGGAGGAGATAATCCACTGGGCAAGCTGCTCGTTGCCCAGCGTCTTGTGCATCGTCTGGGGGGAAACCGGATACTGGGACACGGACCGCACCGTTCCCAAAAGGCTGCCCGTCTGGGAAACGTCCACGCCGTTGGGGGCGAGCTGGATGGTTTGCCCGCGCTCCACGCGCTTGCCCTTGTCCACGGGGATATAGAGGACTCCCTTCAGATATTCGCGTCCCCCATCCACGCGAATGTTGGCGATGGGCGAGCCGCTGCCGACGGTGTTGCCCTCGTCCACCATGATCTCATCCACCGTGCCGTCCACCGGGGAGTAAACATACTCCGTGGCTTCTTTTTCATACAGCCGGGAGTCAAACTCATGGACCCGGGTCGCGGCCTCCCTGGAGCTGGTGGCCAGCTCCGGCCCGTACTGCGCCATGCGGGTTGCCGCAGCCGCCTGCACGATGCTCACATGGGCGATAAGGTCTCCCTTCTTCACAGGCTGGCCGGTATGGACAAAGATATCGTCCACCGTTCCGGCGGACAGGGTAGAAACCTTCGTCACGCCGGCAGGATCCAGGATCAGCCCCATGCCATCAGCCTTCACGGTAAAGGAACCGAAAATCGACCAAATCACCACGGCCAGCAGCATCACCGCCACGGAAACCAGGCCCATCCAGCCGATGGGCGTGGTGATGCTCATCGTGGTGTCCAGCTTTTCCGGGGAGCGCATTTTTGCCAGCGCTTCCGGGCTGAAAATTCCATTGCCCTTCTGCATCCAGCGCTCTTCCGCCGTAGAATTGCCTTCCTTGTCCATCACGTTTCCCCTTCCAGATGCGCCTCGACGCGCATTCCGTCCTCCAGGCCGTCCATATTTCCCACCACCACGGTCTCCCCTTCGGAAAGCCCGTCGTAAACCTCAATATAGGTGTCGTCATAGGCGCCGGTTGCCACCCTGCGGCTATGGAGGATGCCCTCGCCGTCCACCACAAAGACTTGATTATAGGCCTTGTCCATCATAGCCGCCAGCGGCACGGTCAACGCCTCATAAGGTTTCCCGATCCGTATGGTGATGCCGGTGTAAACCATCGGCTCAAAAACGCGGGCGCGGTTGTCCACCTCCCAAACCAGCCGCCGGATATCGGCAGGCTCGGACAGGGGCGGCACGACCTCCTTGAGGACGGCCCTGGCCTCCGATTCGTTGCGCCTGTTCCCCCTGCCGTAATTCGTATCATAGGCCTTGCTCGCAACCTTGCGGGCCGGGAAGGACAAAAATCCGGTCTCCCCCACTTCCAAATGGCGGGCATCCTCGTCCGCCACGTTCACGGAAAAAGTCAGCCGGGTAAAATCCCCCACCAGGGCGACGGGGGTTCCTGCCTGCACATAGCTGCCTTCCCGCTGGTAAACAATCAGGATTTCGCCGTCCAGCGGCGACCGCACATTGAGCCAGTCCTGCTGCACCATGAGCTGGTCCAGCTGCGCTTGCGCTTCCCTGCGGCCCCCTTGGGCCGCCAAATATTGCGCCTCGGCTTCCTCGAATTTCGCCTGGGAGGTGGCGCGCCGATCCAGCAGGCGCCCTTGCCGCTCGTAGTTGCTCTTGGCCTGGGCCAGCATGGCGTCCGCCCGGGCGATGGCGCTCTCGGCCTGCTGGATTTTCAGCGGAATATTTTCGTTCACCATGGACGCCAAGACATCCCCTTGGCGGACCTCATCATTCTTCTCCACATTCCAATGCACAATCCGTCCCTCGGTCAGAGCCATGGCGTCCGTCATCGAATCACTGGAAAAACGAATCGAGTCCAGCAAAACCGTCGGCGTGAGCTGGCGTCGCGCAGCCTTGGCCGCCGTCAGCTCCACGGAGCGGCTCACCATCCGCCGGGCAATCTGATCCTCGTCGCTGTAATTCAGCCACGCGCCCCAGCCCACGATCACGGCCGCCATCGACAAAATCAGCGCCACGGCCACCCAAAACTTTTTCTTCATGCGCCCCCTGCTCCCGTCATACGCCCTGCAAGACCGAACAGCGACAACCACAGCCGCCCGTCTCGCACAATCCGCGAACTCTTTATACTCTACCGAATCTATATTTTACCAAAACTTCCCGAAAATGTCGATTTTTCACGGAAAGCCCGAAAAAATCAAAGCAACTGCGCAATACGGCAACCGCGCAAAAAAAGGAGCACCGCACATCCTGATGATGTGCGGCGGCCCCTTTCGCATCGCCTTACCAGTGCCAATCGTTATATGACATGTAATGCCCGGTAACCTCCATGGCGTGCTGGCGCGCCTGTTCCTGCGTGATGGGTATTTCATTATCGCCGTCGATCAGCAAATATTGGATTCTCGATTTCGTGCTCGTCGGATTGTCGCACCGCATCCCAATCCCCAATTTGGCCCATGCGTTTTTAATCGCTGTGAACCTCGGGCCGTTTTTGTCCTCAGCCCAGATTTTGAAGGAGCCCCAGCGGTCGGTGGACCCGTTCAGGCTGTTCAGGAACCGGCTGTCGTCCGCCAAGTCGTAGCAGCTTCCGCCCGCAACCTGGTCCAGTTCCTCCCCGGTGAGTTTCGCATTGTCAAGCTTCTTCATGTGAATCTCTCCTTTCTAAGCGGGCCTTTTCGCGTTGTCTTACCAATGCCATTCCTTATAGGTCATGTGATGCCCGGTAACCTCCATGGCGTGCTGGCGCGCCTGTTCATGCGTAATGGGCGTGATATTCCCGCCGTCAATGAGCACATACTGGATTTTCGTATCATAATCCGTAGGGTCGTCGGGGCAAATAATGCCGATTCCCAGTTTTGCCCATGCATTTTCAATGATTAAAAGCCGATCCTTGGAGTTATGCATCTTCCATGCGCCATAACGGCTCGTCGAACCGTTCAGCGAGTTCAAAAACCGGCTGTCATCCGCCAAGTCGTAGGCGCTTCCCCCTGCAACCTGCTCCAGTTCCTCATTGTTCAGCTTCGCGTTTTCAAGATTCGTCATTGTAATCGCTCCTTTCTTATGATTCAGGGACAAACCTGCCATTTCATATCAGAGGGCACATTTAGAATAATCATCATCATAGACCCATGGCTTTCCGGCTTTATATGCCGCATGCTTAAATGCCTCACGCCTTGAAACTCTCTTGCCGTCGATGTAATATTCGTTTTTTACCGACTTGGCGATATGGCAATCTACGCCGAAATGCGCCCATCCTTCCTTGACTTTAGCCGACCCTTCTTCCCAATTAAACTCCATGTGCAAGAAACCCATGACGGGAATATTATATCCAAGGTCATTAAAAAATTCCGATTCAAGCGCACATTCGCCAGCGTTTCCTCCGGCTACCTGTTCAAGTGCTTCATTGGTGAGTTTGCTTTCCTTATCGAGTTTCATCATGGTCACCTTCCTTTTTTTCTCGCCCGCAGGCTTTTGTTTTTGCTTGTCTGTTCTTTATACTCCCGAAATCGAAAAGTGTTGCGTAGGATTTGAAAATTCCGTATTACCAATCCCAATCCGCGCGCTTCAAGTGCTTGCCTACCACCTGCTCCGCGTGAATCCAAGCATCGAATTGACTTACCCTTTTGCCGTCGATATAATAAGCCACCTCATAGCCGCCAAAATATCCATCATATTCTTGTTGTGTATCAACTCCCACGGATCTCCACGCATCATGCAGTTCCCACCAATGGTCTGCGACCGTAAAACTGCCCCATCTGCCGCAATGTCCGGGACGGCCTCTTAACAACACATTCAGGAATTTTGAATCCTGTTCCATATTATTTCCGCCCGCCACCTGCTCCAACTCATCATTGGTAAGTTTGTTTTCTTTATCGAGTTTCATCATGACCACCCTTTCTTTTTCCTCGCCCGCAGGCTGATTTTTCCTTTGCCTTCTCTTTTTAGGGTTACCAATTCCAATCCGAGCGTTCCAAGTGCTTGCCCACTAATTTTTCCGCATGATCCCAAGCCTCGTCCCTCGTAATTTGTTTGCCGTCCAGGTAGTATTTATTATGGGCCCTGTCATGAAATTCAATCTTAATGCCAAGTCCCTTCCAAGCATTCTCGACATCGGCAAGTGGACTGATGCCGCTGCTCCCCCAAACAACTGTTGCTCTGCCGTAGCGATCACAACGATAATATTCGGTTCCCCTGAGCAAAACATTCAAAAATTTGCTGTCATTGGCTGTTTCATACACGCATCCGCCCGAGACCTGTTCGAGTTCCTCATTGCTGAGTTTGTTTTCTTTATCGGGTTTCATCATGCCCACTCCTTTCTTTTTCCTCGCCCGCAGGCTTTTGTTTTTGCTTTACGGAAGGCCACATACGCGGCCTTCCGCATATAATAGAATCTAACTCGCTACGCTCCTAAGATTCTGTAATATCTGTTCTTTATACTCCCGAACTCGAAAAGTGTTGCCGATTTTTTTGAAAAAATTTGCGGGCGCGGTATTTTTGCGGGCGCAAAAAACAGCCTCGCCGAGCGTTCCCGTATGGCGAGGCTGTTTTTCCGTTTGCCTTCTTACCAATCCCAATCCGCGCGCTTCAAGTGCTTGCCCACCACCTGCTCCGCGTGCAGCCACGCGTCATATTGGGAGACCTGTTTGCCGTTGATAAAATACCTGTAACAGAAGTCCTCTCCGTCGCCCTGAAATTCGACGCCCACCGAGGCCCAAGCGTTCACTATTTCGCGATAGTGATCCAAGGCTTTCCAATAGCCGTATCTCCCGCAATGCCCCTCGCGCCCCTGAAGCAGCACATTGAGGAATCTCGAATCGTCGGCCAAGGCGTCGCCGCCCGCCACCTGCTCCAGCTCGGCGTCCGTGAGCTTGCTCTCATTTGTCAGTTTCATCATGACCACCCTTCCTTTTCCTCGTGCGCAGGCTTTTGCTTGTCTGTTCTTTATACTCCCGAGATCGAAAAGTGTTGCTGATATTTTTGGAGGCAGCAATATTTCCTGCGATGGCATGATATACTATGGAAGGGATTTGATAGATTGCGCGAAACAGGCAGGAATGACCGGCCCAAAAATTTTTTCAAATTTTGCGCAACACTTTTCCGTTTCCAGAGTATAAAGGACAGAAAACAAAATCACAGCCGGAAGGCGGGTGATAGGAAAGGGTGGTTATGATGAAACTCGATAAAGAACACGAACTCAACAAGGAGGAGCTTGAGCAGGTATCGGGCGGATGCGACTATGAAACATCCAATGACAGCAGATTTTTGAATGTTTTGCTCAGGGGAACCGATTATCATCGTTGCGATCGCTACGGCAAATTTAAAATTTTTTGGGGGAGCAGCAAACGTTATGGTCCATGTGAAGATATCGAGAATTCTTGGAGGGTGCTTGGCATTGAGATGGTCCCTTACGCCTGTGATCATAATGAATACTGGATGAACGGCAAACGCATTACGAGGGACGAGGCTTGGGCTCATGCGGAAGCGGTAGTGGGCAAGCACTTGGAACGCAAAGATTGGGACTGGTGACACGAAAGGGAAAACAGCCTGCGCACGAGGAAAAGGAAGGGTGGTCATGATGAAACTGAAAAACGAGAACAAGCTTGCGGACGCTGATTTGGAGCAGGTTGTTGGCGGAGACGATATCGCCGACGATTCAAGATTCCTGAATGTGCTGCTTCAAGGGCGCGAGGGGCAATGCGAGAGATACGGCTCCTGGAGAAGCGGCCGCCACTTTGACGAAGTGGCCAGAGCCTGGAGATCCGTGGGGGTTGATTGTGGTTGGGATGATGATGATGATTGTTGCTGTTATCGCATCGACGGCAAAGTGGTCAGCCGATATGAAGCGTGGCTGCACGCGGAGCAGGTAGTGGGCAAACACTTGAAGCGCTCGGATTGGAATTGGTAATTATCAACCGATCGAGTAGGAGGGGGCGATTAGCCCCCGTCCTCTCACACCACCGTGCGTACCGTTCGGTACACGGCGGTTTCAGTAGTTGACGTACATACAGGCTGATATGTCTCGACCAAACGCCAAGAGATGTATCAGTCTTTCTTTATGCACTGTCCCGATCCTTCCTTATCAGGCGCAAACAACCTTGGCGCTCCCGCATAGCTTTCGTGTTCCGCACTATCCTTTTGCGGGCAGCTCTTGTACTCAAGATTTTCTGCCATTACGGTCGTTCCCCCATTCCGGGTTGTACTTGGAACTCCTACTGATTCAGCCCTTCGCTCCACATACTTTCATATGTTTCATCGCTACTATGGCCTCTGCTGACTTCTGCACATTCAGCACGCTCTTGCGAGCGTGGTTGCCCCTTACGGAGCGTTCTGTGCAGACCTCCCCGGGTACCACACGTTTCTTTCCCTCCATCTACCTGCCGCATCTACCACCACTGGTTCCGTGTAGCTATTGGACTTCGACCTGTATGGCGGCCTTATCCCCAGTAATAGCCTTATATGCGGTTCCTGTTCGTCAGGCCAGAGGTTTGCCTGCACCTTCCTTCAGATTCCACCTCGCGATGGACACCCTTGGTGTTCGGCTATATCCTTCCCGCTACCGGGCAGATTCCGGTCTTTCACCGGTTAGAAACGTGCGCCGCCGGGCGCACCACCATAATAAAAGCGCTCACCGCTTGGTGAGCGCTTTTATTATGCCCAGATTATGTTTTACAGCACATAAAAATGTCCCCCTTGACATTTTAGAACATATAATCTATTATTCTATACAAACACATTTTCGGTTGTTGCTAAGGGGGTGCCAGTGATGAACGAGAACGGTCGTGCCTGTATTGCAATCGACCTCAAGTCGTACTACGCGAGCGTTGAATGTGTGGAACGAGGTCTTGATCCGCTGGATACGAACCTTGTCGTCGCTGACGAGAGCCGCTCCACGGGCACGATATGCCTCGCCGTCTCTCCCCCGCTCAAGGCCCAGGGCGTTCCAGGACGGCCCCGTCTTTTCGAGGTCATCCAAAAAGTGCGGGAAATCAATGGTATGCGGAAACATCATACGCCAGGATGGAAACTCGTCGGAGAGTCCATAAGCGACGCCGAGCTGAAAGCCAACCCCGCGATGGCGCTCTCTTACATTACCGCCATGCCGCGCATGGGACTCTATATCGAATATAGCAGCCGTATCTACCAGATATATCTCCGTTTCGTAGCCCCAGAGGATATCGTCGTGTATTCCATCGACGAAGTGTTCATCGACGCGACGCCTTACCTCAAGACTTACCGTTTGACTGCACATGAACTGGCAATGGAGATGATACGAGCAGTATTGCGCGAAACAGGCGTCACGGCCACCGCCGGAATCGGCACGAACCTCTATCTTGCCAAGGTCGCGATGGACATCGTCGCAAAGAAGATGCCTGCCGATAAGGACGGCGTCCGCATCGCCGAGCTTGACGAGGTCGCCTACCAGCAAAAGCTATGGAGCCATGTCCCATTGACGGACTTCTGGCGTATCGGCCCCGGGACGGCAGCAAGGCTCGAAAAACATAATATGTTCACGATGGGCGACATCGCCCGCTGCTCGATAGGCAAATCCTCTGACTATTGGAACGAGAACCTTCTCTATAAGCTCTTCGGCGTCAACGCCGAGCTCCTGATTGACCATGCATGGGGCTGGGAACCCTGCACCATTGAAGATATCAAAGCATACAAGCCGCAATCAAAGAGTCTTTCCTCCGGACAGGTCCTCCCGAAGCCATACCCTTTTGACAAGGCACGTCTGATTGTTTGGGAGATGACTGACCTTCTTGCCCTCGATCTCGTTGCGCAGGAACTCTTAACAGCTCAGATGGTGCTGTACATCGGTTACGACCGGGAAAGCCTGCGGGACAAAGCGGTATGTCGCCTCTATACGGGTCCACTTTCTATCGACCATTACGGGCGCATGCGGCCAGC